>Ga0187892_10000699_pt1 | contig 84609 bp, 73 predicted proteins | sample MA1701073metaG_FD_139345 | JGI IMG/M metagenome (GOLD analysis project Ga0187892, IMG submission 139345) | Bio-ooze microbial communities from a basaltic lava cave in the Kipuka Kanohina Cave System on the Island of Hawaii, USA - MA170107-3 metaG ... | reverse complement strand
CGGCTCGATGCACGCGGCGCCTGGGAATTCGACCTTTCGACCGGCGTGACGGTGCGGCTCGGGCGGCGCCAGGTGGACGAGCGCATGGACCGCTTCGTGCAGTTCGGGGCCGAGGCGATCGCCGGCCGCGCGGCCGAGGTCCGCCACGTCGACATGCGCTACTCGAACGGCTTCGCGCTGGGCTGGCGCCCCGGCAAGAAGCCGAAGCGCGGCCTGCCGGCCTTCGCCAACCAGACCTACGGAGCTCCGGGATCCGATGGCTAAACGCACCGACCGCAACCTGATCGTGGGGCTCGACATCGGCACGTCGAAGATCGTGTCGCTGGTCGGCGAGATGCACGGCGACGGCAGCCTCGAGGTCATCGGCCTCGGCTCGCATCCCTCGCGCGGCCTCAAGAAGGGCGTCGTGGTCAACATCGACTCGACGGTCCAGTCCATCCAGCGCGCCGTCGAGGAGGCGGAGCTGATGGCGGGCGTCGAGATCCGCTCGGTCTTCACCGGCATCGCGGGCAGCCACGTGCGGAGCCTCAATTCGCACGGCATCGTCGCGATCAAGGACAAGGAAGTCGCCGCCGGCGACGTCGCGCGCGTCATGGACGCGGCCCAGGCCGTGCCGATCCCGGCCGACCAGAAGATCCTCCACGTCCTGCCGCAGGAATTCATCATCGACGGGCAGGAAGGCATCCGCGAGCCGATCGGGATGTCGGGCGTGCGGCTCGAGGCGCGCGTGCACATCGTGACCGGCGCCGAGAGCGCGGCCCAGAACATCGTCAAGTGCGTGCAGCGCTGCGGGCTCGAGGTCGAGGACATCGTGCTCGAGCAGCTCGCATCCTCGTTCGCGGTCCTGACCGACGACGAGAAGGAGCTCGGCGCCTGTCTCGTCGACGTCGGCGGCGGCACGACGGACATCGCGGTCTTCTCCGGCGGCGCGATCCGCCACACGGCCGTGATCCCGGTCGCCGGCGACCAGGTCACGAACGACATCGCGGTCTCGATGCGCACTCCCACGCCGTACGCGGAAGAGATCAAGATCCGCTACGCCTGCGCGCTCTCGCAGCTCGCGAATCCAGACGAGACGATCGAGGTGCCATCGGTCGGCGACCGGCCCTCGCGCCGTCTTGCGCGCCAGACGCTCGCGGAGATCGTCGAGCCGCGCTACGAAGAGCTCTTCATGCTGATCCGCGACGAGCTTCGTCGCTCCGGCTTCGAGGAGTCGGTGGCGGCGGGCGTCGTCCTCACCGGCGGCAGCGCCAAGATGGAAGGCGCCGTCGAGCTCGCCGAAGAAATCTTCCACATGCCCGTCCGCCTCGGCAGTCCCGGCGGCGTGACCGGGCTCGGGGACGTCGTACGCAATCCGATCCACGCGACCGGCGTGGGTCTCCTGCTTTACGGCCGGGTGAATGCCGGCCAGCCGGCGCCGAAGCTCATCGGCGACGGAGTGAAGACCGTGACGGAACGGATGAAATCGTGGTTTCAGGGATATTTCTGACCTAGCGGAGGAGTGGACATGTTTGAACTGATGGATTCATTCAGCCAGACGGCTGTGATCAAGGTGGTCGGCGTGGGCGGCGGCGGCGGCAACGCCGTGTCGCACATGGCGAAGTGCGGCATCGATGGCGTCGAGTTCATCTGCGTGAACACCGACGCGCAGGCGCTCAAGCACTCGGGCGTGAAGACCTCGTTGCAGATCGGCTGCAACATCACGAAAGGACTTGGGGCGGGGGCCAATCCCGAGGTCGGCAGGCAGGCCGCGATGGAGGATCGCGACCGCATCATCGAGCTGATCGAGGGCTGTGACATGCTCTTCATCACCGCCGGCATGGGCGGCGGAACCGGCACGGGCGCGGCACCGGTGGTCGCGCAGGTGGCACGCGAGCTCGGCATCCTCACCGTCGCGGTCGTGACGCGGCCGTTCACGATGGAGGGCAGCAAGCGCGCCTCGGTCGCGGAGGCTGGCATGACCGAGCTTTCGCGGCACGTGGATTCGCTGATCACGATCCCGAACCAGAAGCTGCTGCAGGTGCTGGGCGGCCAGACGACGCTGCTGGAGGCCTTCAAGCGCGCGAACGAGGTGCTGCAGGGCGCGGTCCAGGGCATAGCGGAGCTGATTACGCGGCCAGGCCTGATCAACGTGGACTTCGCCGACGTCCGCACCGTGATGGCGGAGACCGGCCTCGCGATGATGGGATCCGGCATCGGCACCGGTGAGCACAGGGCGCGCGTCGCGGCGGAAATGGCCGTGTCGTCGCCGCTGCTGGAGGACATCAACCTCGCGGGTGCGCACGGCATCCTCGTCAACGTCACGGCGGGACTCGACCTGTCGATCGGCGAGTTCGAGGAAGTCGGCAGCACCGTCAAGCAGTTCGCGGCCGAGGACGCGACCGTCGTGGTCGGCACGGTCATCGAGCCCGAGATGCAGGGCGAGCTGCGCGTCACGGTCGTTGCGACCGGACTCAACCGCAGCAAGCCCAAGGTCGCCGCACCGGCACAGGCTCCTGCCATGGCAGCCTCGGTTGCCCGGCGTGGCGCCGACGTCAAACTGGTGGCACAGCGCGGTCGCGCGCCGGCGCCGGACTACAGCCACCTCGACCGGCCTGCGGTTCATCGCCAGCCGCAGCGCGCGGTGGGCGACGGGCTGCGCGCCAGCTTCGGCTCGGAGGACGTGCTCGACATCCCGGCATTCCTCCGTCGCCAGGCGGACTGAGGCGGCGAGTGGCTCGCAATCGCGCCGAGCGCGCGGGGCTTCGTGCCGTGCGTCTGCGCCTCAGGGCGCGGCGCCGCGCGTCGGGCCGACGCGCCGAGCGAATGCGCGAGCGCGACCCGCCCGTGACGCCGTGAGCAAGGGAAAACGGCCGCCGGCCTTCCTCCGCTGGCCGGCGGCCGGTGACCCGGATCAGGGGTTCCTGATGTGGTAATTTGCAACAAGGCATCGTCATGGCCCAGCAACGCACGCTGAGAGAATCGATCCGGTCGACCGGTATCGGCCTGCACACGGGCCGCAAGGTCCTGATGGTGCTCAGGCCCGCGCCGGCCAACACGGGCATCGTGTTCCGCCGCACGGACCTCGAGCCGCCCGCCGACATTCCCGCGCGCGCCACGAACGTCACCGAGACCACGCTCGGCACGACGCTCGCGGCGGGCGAAGCCGGCGTTTCGACGGTCGAGCACCTGATGTCGGCGCTCGCGGGCCTCGGCATCGACAACCTCTTCGTCGAGCTGACCGCGGGCGAAGTGCCGATCATGGACGGAAGCGCCGGTCCCTTCGTATTCCTGATCCAGTCAGCCGGCATCGAGCTGCAAAACTCGCCGAAGCGCTTCGTGCGCGTGCGCCAGCCGGTCGAGGTGCGCGACGGGGACAAGTGGGCCCGCTTCGAGCCTTACGAGGGATTCCGCGTCAACTTCGAGATCGAGTTCGACCATCCCGTGTTCCATCGCCACTCGCAGCGCGCGACGATGGATTTCTCGACCACGAGCTTCCTGAAGGAAGTGAGCCGCGCGCGGACCTTCGGCTTCATGCGCGACATGGAATACCTGCGCGGGCGAAACCTCGCGCTCGGCGGCACGCTCGACAATGCGATCGTGCTCGACGACTACCGGATCCTGAACGAGGACGGACTGCGCTACGAAGACGAGTTCGTGCGCCACAAGATTCTCGATGCAATCGGCGACCTCTACCTGCTCGGCCACTCGCTGATCGGCGAGTACACGGCCTACAAGTCGGGCCACGGCCTGAACAACCAGCTGCTGCGCGCGATGCTCGCGGACGATGCCGCCTGGGAAGAAGTGACGTTCCGCGACGAAAGCGCGGCGCCGATTTCCTACGCTGCGGCAACCGCAACGGCTTGATGGTGCCGGGTCGCACTTTCGTCATCTACGCCGGGCCGTAGATGACGAAAGTGCGACCCGGCACCAGCTAACGCCTCCGAGGTCCTGCCCGCACCTTCACCTTTATTTCTTCGATCACGGTGCCGAGAACCGCGCCGAGCGGCATCACGAGTTTCGGCGCGACATAACGCAGGCGCGTGCCCCAGGCGGCGGTGCGCACGAAGGCTGTCAGCGTCGTCCCACGGATCGTCGCGCTCCACACCTCTGCCGCGATCTCGGGGGGCAAGACGCGCTTGAGCGCGGCGAGCGCTCGTTCCGCTTCGGCGGTGCCGGCGCGCAGCTTCTGTAACATTCCCGCGCCTTGTTCCAGCAAGTCACTGACAGCGGTCGGTTTTTTCATTTGTAAGCGACGGTCCGACTTGCGAATGAGTGATCAAAGTACTTGAGGCGAAAGGCTTTTTTTGGCATGGTGCACGGAATCTGCAAGGCCGGTGAGGCCCATCCGTCATTATGACCATGAAGCGCCTGCTCGCGTACACCGCCGCCGGTATCTCGGTTCTCGCTCTCGTCGTCGGCGCGTGGTTCGCCGGTGGCCGCTGGGGCTCGCAGGCGCCGTTCGGGGAGTTCACTGTCGCGCGGTGGAACGAAGATCTCGCGTCCCAGCGCGAGGACCTCGCGCGCATCGAGCAGAACGCCGATGACCAGGTGGCGACGCTTGCGACGCGCGTCGGCCGCATGCAGGCCCAGCTGATCCGTCTCGACGCGCTCGGCAAGCAGCTCACCGAAGTCGCGAAGCTGAAGCGCGGCGAATTCGATTTCGACCAGCCGCCGGCGCTCGGCGGGCCGGAGACCGGCTCGGGCGAGGGACCGGTCGTGCCGGCGCTCGATTCGATGCTCGACACGATGGATGCGCAGATCGACGATCGCCGCCGCCAGCTGACGGCGTTGCAGAACCTGATCATGACGCGCGAGCTCGCGCGGCAGATCGTGCCGGGCGGACGTCCGGTCGAGTCGGGATACATCTCCTCCCTCTATGGCCAGCGCACGGATCCCTTCGACGGAAACCAGGCGAGCCATCACGGACTCGATTTCGCGGGGGCGGCCGGCACGCAGGTGCTCGCCGTCGCCGACGGCATCGTGAGTCAAACAGGCAGCGACGGCGGCTACGGCCGGCTCGTCGAGATCACGCACGGCAACGGCTACGTCACGCGCTACGCCCACAATGCGAAGCTCCTGGTGAAGCAGGGCCAGACCGTGAAGCGCGGCGATCCGATCGCGCTCATGGGTTCGACGGGTCGCTCGACCGGCACGCACGTCCATTTCGAGGTGCTGCGCGACGGCAGGCCGATGAACCCGCTGACCTTCGTCCGCCGGTAAGCCTCCGGCTCGCAAAAAATCCGGGCTCCTGTCGTAGTAAACTACCGGTCTTTTGGCCGGTCCCCATAGCGGACGCCTTGTTTTCCCGTCCCTCCGCCCCGAGGTCCCAGGCGCGTGTTGAACATCTTTACCCGGATATTCGGCAGCCGTAACCAGCGGCTGCTGCGGCAGTACGCGGAACGCGTCAAGCAGGCGAACGCATTCGCCGCCGCACTCGCCGCCGAGAGCGTGGAGGGTCTTCGCGCCCGGACCGACGCGCTCCGCGCTCGCCTGGTTGCGGGCGAGATGCTGGAACACATCCTGCCGGAAGCGTTCGCGACGGCCCGCGAGGCCGCCAGCCGCTCGGTCGGCATGCGCCCGTTCGACGTGCAGCTGGTCGGCGGCATGGTGCTGCACGAAGGCAAGATTTCCGAGATGCGCACGGGCGAAGGCAAGACGCTCGTCGCCACGTTGCCCGTTTACCTCAATGCGCTCGCCGGCAAGGGAGTGCACGTGGTAACGGTCAACGAATACCTCGCGCAGCGCGACGCGGAATGGATGGGCCCGATCTACCGGCTTCTCGGCCTCTCGGTCGGCGTCATCACGAGCGGCCAGCCGGCTGCCGAGAAACGCGCGGCCTATGCCTGCGACGTGACCTACGGCACGAACAACGAATTCGGCTTCGACTACCTGCGCGACAACCTCGCGGCCCGCCTCGAGGACCGCGTGCAGCGCGGCCAGCACTACGCGATCGTCGACGAGGTCGACTCCATCCTGATCGACGAGGCGAGGACGCCGCTCATCATCTCGGGCCCCGCCGAGGAGAGCACCGAGCTCTACGTGAAGATCAATGCGCTCGTGCCGCGCTTCCGGCGGCAGGAGACCGAGGAAGGCGAGGGCGATTTCTACGCGGACGAGAAGACGCGCCAGGTGCACCTGTCCGAGTCCGGCTTCGAGAAGGCCGAAGGGCTGATGCAGGAAGCCGGGCTCCTGCGCGAAGGCGAGAGCCTCTATGACCCCGCCAGCATCCGGCTGATGCACCACCTGAATGCGGCGCTGCGCGCGCATTTCCTGTACCACAAGGACGTCGAGTACATCGTTCGCGGCGCCGACGTCATCATCGTCGACGAGTTCACCGGCCGCACGATGCCCGGCCGGCGCTGGTCCGACGGCCTGCACCAGGCGGTCGAGGCGAAGGAGGGGGTCCGCATCCGCGAGGAGAACCAGACCATCGCGTCGATCACCTTCCAGAACTACTTCCGCCTCTACGGCAAGCTCGCCGGCATGACCGGCACGGCCGACACCGAGGCCTTCGAGTTCCAGCAGATCTACGGGCTCGAGGTCGTCGTGGTGCCGACCCACAAGCCGATGGTCCGCAACGACATGTCGGATCTCGTCTACCTGAACCAGAAAGACAAGTTCGACGCGATCATCGAGGACATCCGCGATTGCGTGAAGCGCGGGCAGCCGGTGCTCGTGGGCACGACCTCGATCGACACCTCCGAAAAGCTCTCCAGCCACCTCAAGCAGTCCGGCGTCGCCCACGCCGTGCTGAACGCGAAGCAGCACGAGCGCGAGGCGATGATCATCGCGCAGGCGGGCCGGCCTGGGACGGTGACGATCGCGACCAACATGGCCGGCCGCGGCACCGACATCGTGCTCGGCGGCAACGTCGCACGCCAGGTCGACCAGCTCCGCAAGGACGGCGTGATGAGCGAGGAGCAGCTGGCCGGGCGCGCCCGCGAGCTCGAGAACGAGTGGAATTCGCTGCACGAGCAGGTGATCGCCGCCGGCGGCCTGCACATCGTCGGCACGGAGCGCCACGAGTCGCGGCGCATCGACAACCAGCTGCGCGGCCGTTCGGGCCGCCAGGGCGATCCCGGCTCGAGCCGCTTCTACCTCTCGCTCGAAGACAACCTGATGCGCATCTTCGGCGACCCGGAGCGCACGAAGTCGCTGCTGCGCACGGTCGGCATGAAGGAGGGCGAGGCGATCGAGAGCGGCATGCTGACGCGCCAGATCGAGCGCGCCCAGCGCAAGGTCGAGTCGCACAACTTCGACGCGCGCAAGAACCTGCTCGAGTACGACGACGTCGCGAACGACCAGCGCAAGGTGATCTACCGCCAGCGCACCGAGGTCATGTCGACCGACGACATCGCGGGCGTGATCAAGGACGTCCGCGCGGAGGTGGTCGGCAATATCGTCGCCGCGTACATCCCGCCGGACAGCGTGGAAGAGCAATGGGACGTCGCGGGGCTCGAGCAGGCGTTCGAGCGCGACTTCGGGGTGAACACCGGGCTCGCCGCGTGGCTCGCAGAGGACCCGTCGCGGCACGGCGACGAGGCCGCGGCAAGGCTGCTCGAGGCGATCGAGGCCGCCTACGACGAGAAATCCCGCCAGGTCGGCGCGCCGGTCATGCGCCATCTCGAGCGCGCGGTCATGCTGCAGCAGCTCGACATGCACTGGCGCGAGCACCTGGCCGGCATGGACTACCTGCGGCAGGGAATTTACCTTCGCGCCTATGCGCAGAAGAACCCGAAGCAGGAATACAAGCGCGAGGCCTTCGCGCTCTTCACGGCGATGCTCGACCGGATCCGCAGCGACAGCGTAATGATGTTGCAGCGTTTGCAGGTCCGCACGGAAGAGGAGATCGAGCGCGAGGAGGCCGAGCGCCAGCGCCGACTTCAAAGCCGCATGCAGCTCCAGCACGCCGCGCCGCCGGAACTCGCCGCGCCGGCGTCGCAGCCGGCGGTGGACGCGGGCGAGCGCGCGGAGGTCGAGTTGCCGGAAGCAGCGCCAGCGGCGCCCTTCGTGCGCGGTGAGCGCAAGGTCGGCCGCAACGAGCCCTGCCCCTGCGGCTCGGGCCGGAAATTCAAGCATTGCCACGGGGCATTGCAGCGCGTCGGAGGGTAGTCTTCATGCAGGCGAGATGCAGGCAGACCACGAATGGCAGGTTTACCTGAAATTCATGTGGTTGCGGGCGCGATCGCGGACGCCGAAGGCCGCGTATTGATCGCGCAGCGCCCGCGCGGTCGCCACATGGCCGGGCGCTGGGAATTTCCGGGTGGAAAGCTCGCATCCGGCGAAGATCCGTACGCCGGGCTCCAGCGCGAGCTCGCCGAGGAGCTCGGCATCACCGTGCGCGAGGCGAAGCCGCTCATTCGCCTGCGCCATACCTACCCTGAACGTCGCGTGCTGCTCGATGTCTGGCAGGTCACGGCCTATGATGGCGAGCCCCAGCCTCTCGATGCCCAGGCGCTCGCATGGGCGCGGCCCGATGAGCTGCCGCGGCACGACCTGCTCGAAGCCGATCGCGCGATCGTCACGGCGCTCCGGCTCCCGCGACTCGCGCGAATGCTCGCCCCCGGGGAGGCGCTCCAGTCGATCCGTGGCCGCGCCGCGCAGACGATTTTGCTGCCGATGCCGGACGACGGCGCAGACGGGATCGAACCGGAGGCGGTTGCCGCGGCGCGCACGCTGGGCCATCGGGTTTTCGTGATCGGCGCGGACGTCGACGCCGTGCGCGTGGCGGCGATCGCGGGCTGCGACGGCGTCGTATTGCGCTGGCTCGGCCAGAGCCTGCTCGTGGACCGCAGCGGGGCTTTCCTGATCGGCGTGCTATGCGAGGATGCCGAGGGCGCGACCCAGGCCGTCGCCGAAGGTGCGCACTTCCTCGTGATCGCACCGGAGGACGGGCCGCTTTCCGAGCGGCTGCTCGAACGGCTCTGCGTGATGATCGGCCGTCCCGTCTTCGCCGGCTGGTATCCCGACGCGCGGGGCCTCGAGCGCCTCCAGCAGGCCGGCGCCCACGGCTGCGTCATCCGCCGGTGAGCGGTGCCGGGTCGCACTTTCGTCATCTACGTCGATCGTAGATGACGAAAGTGCGACCCGGCACCATCAAAGATTCCGGTCGAAGAAATCGAGGATCGTCTTCCAGCCGTGGATACCGGTGTCGCGGAAGCTGAGGGCGCCGTGGCGGCTGCCGGGGTAGGGCACGAGCTCGAACGGTTGTCCGCTCGCGACCAGCGCGGGGATCAACAGCGTCGTGTTCGTGAAGAGCACGTTATCGTCTGCCATGCCGTGGATGATGAGCAGGCGATCGCGCAGCGCGCCCGCGTAGGTCAGCACGTTCGATAGCCGGTAGCCCTCCGGGTTCTCCTGCGGCGTGCCGAGGTAGCGCTCCGTGTAATGCGTGTCGTAGAGCCGGTAATCCGTCACCGGCGCGCCGGCGACGCCCGCCTTGAACGTCCCTGGCGACTGCGACATCAGCATGAGCGTCATGTAGCCGCCGTAGCTCCAGCCGTAAACGCCGACGCGCGTGGGATCGACGAATGGCAGCGACTTGAGCCAGGCGATGCCCTTCAGCTGGTCTTCCACCTCGATACCGCCGAGCCGGCGATAGAGCGCCTCCGTGAATTTCTGGCCGCGACCGCCGGAACCGCGGTTGTCGATCGAGAAGACGACGTAGCCGCGTTGCGTGAAGAGCTGCGCGGTCTGGCTGCCGCGACGCTCGCCCCAGCGGCGCTGGACCGTCTGCACCGTCGGTCCGCCGTAGACCAGGAGCACCGCCGGATAGCGCTTGCCGGGCTCGTAATCCGCGGGCTCGTACAGCTGGTAGTAGAGCGGCGTGCCGTCGCCGGCAGGGATCGTGCCGAATTCCGGCAGCACGTGGCGGTCGAGATAGGGAGCATACGGGTGATTCGCGTCGATCCGGTTCTCGACGAGCCAGGCGAGGCGTTCGCCGGCGACGTCGTGCAGCGATACCCGCGGAGGCTGCGCCGGATCGCTGTAGCCGAGGAGGAAGCGCCGCGCGTCGGCGCTCATGGTCACGTTGCTCCAGCCGTCCTCGGCCGTGAGCGCGACCGGCGCGCGCGTCAGGCCCTCGTCGAGGTCGACGACGTACAGATGGCGCTCGAGCGGCGTCTTCAGCGTCGCCATGAAATAGACCTTGCCGCACCGCTCGTCGATCCCGCGTACCGCCGGCGCCTGGAATTCGCCGGCAACGTCCCACTCGCCCGCGGTCGCCGGCCCCTTCAGCACGCCGTCGTAGTCGTAGAGGTAGAGGTGATTGTGGCCGCTGCGCTGAGACGCCCAGAGGATTTCCCTGCGCTCCGGCAGGAAATGGAGGTCGTCGTGCAGCTCGACCCAGCTGTCGCGCTGCTCCGAGAAAAACTGCCGGCCCTCGCCGCCGGTCACGGGGAACGAGAGCACGTCGAGCCGCTTCTGGTCGCGGTTCTGGCGCTGCACCAGCAGGCGGTTGCCTTCGGGATACCAGTCGACGCGCGCGAGGTAGTGATCCTTGCGCCCGAGATCGGCCCACGCCACATTGCCCGTGTCGAGGGCGAGGATCGCGAGCCGCACGCCGGCATTCGGCTGCCCCGTCGCAGGATAGCGTTGCCGGAACACGCGAATGCCCCCGGCGCCGATCTCGAAGCGCTCGACTTCCGCGACCGGCGACTCGTCGACGCGGGTGTAGGCGATATGCTTGTCGTCCGGTGACCACCAGTAGCCGGTATCGCGGTTCATCTCTTCCTGGGCGATGAATTCGGCGACGCCATGGCTCACGAGGCCGCCGCCGCCCGTCGTGAGGCGCCGCTCCGCGCCTGAAGCGACTTCAACTGCGTACAGGTCCTGCTCGCGGATGAAGCTCACGTAGCGCCCCCGCGGCGAGAATTTCGGATCCGTCTCGAAGGCCTCGGTCCTCGTCAGGCGACGGACGGCCTCCGCCGCCGGCTTCGCGAGCTCGTAGATGTAAAGATCGCCCGCGAGCGGCACGATCAGGAGTCGCGAGTCCGGCGACCATTGGTAGTCGACGATTCCGCGCAGCGCCGCGATGCGCTGGCGTTCGCGGCGAGCCTCTTCCTCGACGGAGAGCTTTTCTTCGCTCGGCGAGAAAGCGCGTGAGTCCACCAGCAGCCGGTGGGACTTGCGCGCGACGTCGTAGGCCCACAGGTCGAACACGGCGGGCGCGTCATCGCGCGCGCGCAGGTAGCTGACGAGCTTGCCATCCGGGGAAAATCGCATCTGGCGCAGCGACGGGCCCTGCAAGTCCGGGGCATCGAACAGCCGTTCGACCGGCAGATCGCCCGCCCGGGCTTCCCCAAGGCACAGGACCGCCGTGAGACCCATCACGAATGAACGCATCGATGCTCCGTCCTGTCGCAGCTCGAGGGGGCGACACGCGTCGTTTGATAAACTTCGCGCCTGATCCATCCGGGAGTGTAAGCACGGTGTACCGTCATGTCATATCCGGCCTTGCGACGGCCTGGCTCGCCGCGGTGTCCTGCATGAGCGCCGCAGATGATTCCACGGGCGCGTCCGGCGTCCTGCGCTATCCCGCGGCCCTGCGCGGCACGACCGTCGAGACGCTGCACGGGACCGAGATCGCCGATCCTTATCGCTGGATGGAAACGGCCTCGCCCGAAGTGAGCGCATGGGTCGCGGCGGAGAACGCCGTCTCCGAGCCGTATCTGGACGCGATCCCCGCGCGCGAGTCGCTCAAGAAGCGCCTGACCGAGCTCTGGAATTACGAGCAGTACGGCTACAGCTGGATGAGCGAGAAGTCGCGCATGCCGGTGAAGCTCGGGGGCCGCTATTTCTTCGTCGAGAAGAGCGGGACTCAGAACCAGGGCGTCCTGTATTGGGCGCCCGCGCTCGACGCCTCGCCGAAAGTCCTTGTCGACCCGAACACGCTCTCGGCCGATGCGACAGCCTCGCTCGCCGACTATTCGGTCAGTCCCGATGGCCGCTACGTGGCTTACGCCGTATCCGACGGCGGCACGGACTGGGATAGCTGGCACGTGCGCGAGGTGGAATCGGGCCGCGAGCTGCCCGACCTGATCGGTGACACCAAGTTCACGGGCGTCTCATGGCTTCCTGACGCGAGCGCCTTTTACTACTCGCGCTATCCGAAGGGCGCGAACGGGAAGGGCGACGATCAGCAGCCGGTGAGCGTGTACCGCCACCGCCTCGGCTCGGCCCAGGCAGAAGACCTGCACGTGTATTCGTTGCCCGAGAATCCGCGCCATAACCCCTACGCCACCGTGACGGAAGACGGCCGCTGGCTGGTCCACGGCATCTTTTACGGCTTCGACAAGAACGCGGTACATGTCCAGGACCTGGCGAAGCCGGAGGCGCCCGTGGTGCGCCTGCTCGACAAGTGGGACGGCATCTACGACTTCCTGGGCGTCATGGACGATCGTCTCTACTTCCGCACGACCCATGCGGCGCCGCGGGGACGCGTGATCTCGGTCGATCCCGTGACGCAGGCGCAGGTCGAAGCGGTGCCGGAAGCGAAATCGACGCTCCACCAGGCGAGCCTGGTCGGAGGCAGAGTCATTGCAAGCTATCTCGAGGACGCGCGCTCGAAGCTCGTCGTCTACGACAAGGACGGCAAGCGGCTGCGCGACATCCGCCTGCCGGGCAACGGCACGGTTATCGGCTTCCAGGACGCGCCCAAGGAGACGGAGACATTCTTCGCTTACACGGACTACCTGACGCCGCTAGCCCTCTACCGGTACGACATCGGGAGCGACGAGGTGAGCCTTTTCCGCAAGCCCACGGTCGCGTTCGACGGCAGTCCATTCGTGACGGAGCAGGTTTTCTTCCGGAGCAAGGACGGCACGCGCGTGCCGATGTTCATCACGCGGCGAAAGGATTCGAAGCTCGATGGCGCCAATGCGACGCTTCTCTACGGCTACGGCGGCTTCGATGTCTCGCTCACGCCGGCCTACAGCGCCGCGGTTGCCGCCTGGCTCGAGCGCGGCGGCATCTACGCGGTCGCGAACCTGCGCGGCGGCGGCGAGTACGGCGCCGACTGGCATGACGCCGGCACCAAGGCGAAGAAACAGAACGTGTTCGACGATTTCATCGCGGCAGCCGAGTGGCTGGTCGCAAAGGGCTACACGTCGCCTCCGAAGCTCGCGATCCACGGACGGAGCAACGGCGGACTGCTCGTCGGCGCAGTGATGGCGCAGCGGCCCGAGCTCTTCGGGGCGACCCTGCCGGGCGTCGGCGTCATGGACATGCTCCGCTACCACAAGGCAAGTGCGAACGCTTACGCCTGGTCGAGCGACTACGGCACGGTCGAGGACGAAGGGCAATTCCGCGCGCTCAACGCGTATTCGCCGGTGCACAACCTGAAGCCGGGGCGCTGCTACCCGCCGACGCTCGTCACGACCGCCGACCACGACGACCGAGTCGTGCCCTGGCACAGCTTCAAGTTCGCGGCGGCTCTGCAATACGCCCAGGCCTGCCCCAATCCGGTGATCATCCGCATCGAGACGCGCGCCGGCCACGGCGCAGGGAAGCCCACGTGGATGCTGGTGGAGGATTGGGCGAACCAGTGGGCATTCCTGGCGAAGCACCTCGGGATGCCCGGAGGCGAGTGACCGCACAACGGTGCCGGGTCGCACTTTCGCACTTTCGCAGCCTTTGGGTCGCCGCAGACTGCGAAAGTGCGAAAGTGCGACCCGGCACCGTCAGTGCTTCGGGTTATCGCCCTCCGGGATCTCGGCCGGCTCGCCGGGAATTGCGTTCCGTTCTTCCAGCCACCCGCCGAGGTCGATCACTTTGCAGCGCTCGCTGCAGAACGGCCGGAACGGGTTGCCCTGCCACGCGTGGCGGCGCCCGCAGCGGGGACATGCGACTTCCTGTGCCATCGCGCTCAGGTACAGGTCGCAAGCACGAACGAGACGTCCTCGCTCGCCTGCACGGGGCGGTTGTGGACGCTGTGCCAGCGCAGGAAGCGCAGCGAGCAGCGGTGGTGACTGCCGCTGACTTCGGGAAAGAGCCCGGCCGCTCCCGGCAGCGTGATGCGCAGGAGCTGCACCGGCCGGTCGCGTTCGAAGATGATCTGGAAGCTGCCGCCGGCCGCGGTTTCTTCGGTCGGGCGCGCGTTCTCGCGCGTGATCCACAGGAGTTCCGAGACCGACTCGCACAGCGGGCGGATCGTCGCGAGCCAGGCCGCGAGGTCGGCTTCGCGCGTGTCGGGATCGAGCGAGAGCCAGTGGAAGTAATCCGGCAGGTCGAATTCGCAGGTGCCGCCCGGGATCGCGCTCCGGTGCTTGATCGCGTTCAGGAACTCCGACTCGCGCAGCTTCTGCAGGAAGTTCGCGCCTGCCGAGTTCAGCTCCTCACGCCGGCGCATCAGCGCCGAAAGCACGGCGCGCAGCCGTGCGGAGTCGACACCCGGCCGGTTCTGGAAATCCTTCAACGCCGACATCTGCCGTTCGAGCTCCTTCAGCACGTCGCCGCGCGCGTCGCCGCGCGCGGTGATCGCGAGGATCTCGAGCAGCCCCGCGACGGCGGACCGGCTCGACCAGGCATTTGGCAGTCCCGCGTGGTAGGACAGCTGCTGCCACAGGAATTCGAGGCGCATGAAGGCGCGCATCCTCTCGTTGAGCGGCTGCTCGTAGACGATAGGCTCCGAATCGGGTCTCTGTTCCGGTGCGGCCTCGAACATCTGCCTATTTTGCGGCACGGCTTCCATGGGCGTAAACCTTGCGGCTGTGACGGCCGGCACGCTGTCGCGACCCTGACTCAGCGATTCGCGGCCAATTCGCGGTATTTGCGGTCGAGCGACTCCACCCGGGCGGGCAGGTCGGCCGCCGACCCGTCATTCTCGATCACGTCGTCCGCCTCCGCCAGGCGCTGCTCGCGCGACGCCTGGGCCTCGAGCATCAAAAGCGCGGACTCCCGGGTCTCCCCGTCGCGCGCCATCAGCCGCCGGATCTGTTCCTCCTCGGGGCAATCGACCACGAGGACCCTGTCGACGATGTGCGCGAGGCGGCTTTCGACGAGGAGCGGGATGACGAAGACCTGGTAGGGACCCGGCGCGGATCGCGACTGGCGCTCGAGCTCGACGAGGATCGCCGGATGCAGTATGGCCTCGACCTGCTTGCGCGTCGCCTCGTCGGCGAACACGCGGCGGCGCAGCTCCGCGCGATCGAGCCGGCCCTCCTGGTCGAGGATGCCGCCGCCCTGCGCATTGACGAGCGCGCCGAGCGCGGGCGTGCCCGGCTCGACGACTTCGCGCGCGATGATGTCGCTGTCGATCACCGTTGCCCCGCGCGCGGCGAACAGCGAGGCGACCGTCGACTTGCCGCTCGCAATGCCGCCGGTGAGTCCGATGCGAAGCATCGCGCTCTCAGCCCAGGCCCGCGAAATCCAGGTAGCGGTCGACGATGCGCGGCCCGAAAAGGAGCGCGATCCAGGCCGCGCCGGCGAGGTAGGGGCCGAAGGGAATCGGCACGCCGCGGCCGAGGCGCCGCGCGGCCATCATCGCGATGCCGACGGTCGCGCCGACGAGCGCGGCGAGCAGCAACACGAGCGGCAACATCTGCCAGCCGAGCCAGGCGCCGATGGCGGCGAACAGCTTGAAGTCGCCGTAGCCCATGCCTTCCTTGCCGGTGAGCAGGCGGAAAAGCTGGAACACGAGCCAGAGAAAAACATAACCGGCGATGGCGCCGATAACCGCGTCCGGCAGTGCCGCCGGAGGCGCTTCCATTCCGGGCGCGTGCCAGAGGCTCGCGATCAGCCCGATCCAGAGCAGGGGCATCGTGAGTAGATCCGGCAGCAGCTGGCGGTCGACGTCGATTCCGGTCAATGCGATCAGGTAAGCCGAGAACACGAAGGCGAGCGCGGCGGAGATCCCGAACCCGAATTGCCAGGCGACGGCGGCGAAGGCGAGGGCGGTTGCGAGCTCGACGAGCGGGTAGCGCAGCGAAATCGGCGCACGGCAGGCCGCGCAACGACCGCCGAGCGCGACGTAGCTCAGCAACGGGATGTTGTGGATCGCGCGGATCGGAGCATCGCAGGACGGGCAGCGAGAGCGCGGCGTGACGAGGTTGTAGGTTTCACCCGCTGCGGGCGCCGGCCGGCCCTCGAGATCGGCTGCCTGTGCGCGCCACTGCCGCTCGAGCATGAGCGGCAGGCGGTGGATGACGACGTTGAGGAAACTGCCGATCGCGAGCCCGAACACGAAGGCCGCCGCCGCGAAAACGGCGGGATTCGCGGCAAGCAGCGCCAGGGGCGAGGGCTCGGTCAGATCACGGCGCCCAGCTTGAAGATCGGCAGGTACATCGCGATGACGAGGCTGCCGACCAGCACGCCGAGGATCGCCATGATGAGCGGCTCGAGCAGCGAGGACAGCCCGTCGACCGCGGTGTCGACCTCGAGCTCGTAGAAGTCCGCGACCTTGGCGGCCATCGCGTCGAGCGAGCCTGATTCCTCGCCGACCGCGATCATCTGGATGACCATGTTCGGGAAGAGGGAAGTGTTCTCCATGGCGCGCTGCAGGCGCTGGCCGGTCGCGACCTCGTCGCGCATGCGCAGCACCGCCTGCTCATAGACGATATTGCCGGTCGCGCCGGCGACCGAATCCATGGCCTCGACGAGCGGCACGCCGGCCGAGAACATGGTCGAGAGCGTGCGCGCAAAGCGCGCGATCGCGGCCTTGGTCAGGATCGGGCCGATGATCGGTATCTTGAGCGACAGCCGGTCGATGAACTGGCGGAGCGCCTGCGAGCGTTTCTTCATGTAGAAGAAGAACATGAAGCCGCCCACGACCAGCAGGCCGAGCCACCAGCCCTGCGTCTGAATGAACTGCGACAGGTCGATGACTGCGCGCGTGAACGCCGGCAGGTCCGCGCCGAAGCCCTTGAAGAGCGCCTCGAACTGCGGGATGACGAAGAGCAGCAGGATCAGGGTCACGACCACTGCGACCGCGAGCACCGCGGCCGGATAGAAGAGCGCCTTCTTGATCTTTTTCTTGAGGGCTTCGGTCTTTTCCTTGTAGGTTGCGACCTTGTCGAGCAGCGACTCCAGCGCGCCCGCCTGCTCGCCGGCTTCGACGAGATTGACATAGAGGTCGTCGAAGTAGAGCGGGTGCTTGGCGAGCGACTCGTGCAGGGAGCTGCCGCCCTCGATGTTCGTCTTGATGTCGAGGATCAGCTTCTGCATCGACGGCTTTTCATGGCCGACGCCGACGATTTCGAAAGCCTGGACGAGCGGGATGCCCGAGGCCAGCATGGTCGCAAGCTGGCGGCTGAAGATCGCGATGTCCATCGGGTTCGGCTTGCCGCCCGAGCTGAACAGGGACCGCTGCTTGCGGATCTTCGTCGGAACGATGTTCTGGCGGCGCAGGTCCGCGCGCGCTTCCTGCTCGCTGACCGCGAGGATGCGACCGCGGATCTTGTTTCCCTTGCGGTCCTTGCCCTCCCAGCTGAATGGAGTGTCTCTGGCGGCGGCGACGGCGGTCTGCGGCATGGTTTCGGTGGTCCTCTACCCTGACTTCGGGATGTTAACGCCCGGGGGAATCACTCAACTGTGACGCGGTTGACTTCTTCGAGGCTGGTCTGGCCGTCCCGGACCTTCTTGAGCCCCGCGGACCGCAGGTCCCAGACCCCTTCCTTGCGGGCCTGGTCGCGGATGTGGGGGGCGCTCCCGCCCTCCAGGATGATCCGGCCGATGGCCTCCGTGACCGGCAGCACCTCGTAAATGCCGATACGGCCCTTGTAGCCGTCGGTGCATTGGGAGCATCCGACGTGCTTGTAAACCTTGAACCCCGTCGTGGCGATCTGCTCCTCCGTGAAGCCCTCGCGGAGCAGCGCTTCATGCGGAAGGTCGAGCGGCTGCTTGCAGTTCGAGCACAAGCGCCGCGCGAGGCGCTGCGCGATGATGAGGCTGACCGAGGTTGCGATCGCATAGGGCTTCACGCCCATGTCCACCATGCGGGTAAGCGTCTGCGGCGCGTCGTTCGTGTGCAGCGTTGAGAGCACGAGGTGACCCGTCTGCGCCGCCTTGATCGCGATCTCGGCCGTCTCGAGGTCGCGGATCTCGCCGACCATGATCACGTCCGGATCCTGGCGGAGGAAGGCGCGGAGCGCGGAGGCGAAGGTGAGCCCGACCTTCGGGTTCACGTTCACCTGGTTCACGCCCGGCAACACGATTTCCGCGGGGTCCTCGGCGGTCGAGATGTTGGTGTCCTCGACATTCAGGATCGAGAGGCCGGTGTAGAGCGATACGGTCTTGCCGCTGCCGGTCGGGCCCGTCACGAGGATCATGCCCTGCGGCTTCGCGAGCACCTTCAGATAGAGCTCCTTCTGAAAGCCCTCGTAGCCGAGCGCGTCGATGCCCATCATGGCCGTGCTCGCATCGAGGATGCGCAGCACGATCTTCTCGCCGAAGAGGGTCGGGCAGCTCGAGACGCGGAAGTCGATCGAGCGGTTCTTCGAAAGCCGCATCTTGATGCGGCCGTCCTGCGGCACGCGCCGCTCCGCGATGTCGAGCCGCGACATGACCTTCAGGCGGGCCGCGAGCTTGGTTGCGAGCTGCACCGGCGGCTGGGCGATCTCGCGCAGCACGCCGTCGATGCGCAGCCGGATCCGGTAGTACTTCTCGTAGGGCTCGAAGTGGATGTCGGACGCGCTCTTGCGGATCGCGTCCAGCATGATCTTGTTGACGAAGCGCACGATCGGCGCGTCCTCGACGTCGTCGCGCGCGGAATCCGATTCCATCGATTCGTCGGCGTGCGAGGTGTCGAGGTTGTCGAGGTCGAAGTCCTCGTCGCCGCCGCCGAGCGTCGGCATCTGCGTGTCGACCTGCTCGATCGCCTTCTGGACCGCGCGCTGGAGCTTGTCGTCCTCGACCACGACGGCCTCGATCGCGAGGCCCGTCTGGAACTTGATCTCGTCGACCGCGTGCAGGATGGTCGGGTCGGAGACGCCGACGTGGAGGCGCTTGCCGCGCTTGACGAGCGGCAGCACGCGGTGCTTCGCCAGGAGCTTGTCGCTGACGAGCCGGATCGTGTCGATGTCGGTCGCGACAGAATCGAGGTCCAGGAGCGGCATGCCGAATTCCTGGGCCGCGGCGATCGCGATGTCGCGGGCGGAGGCCATGTCATGCGAGACGAGCCAGCTGACGAGATGGGTCTTGCGCTCGCGGGCGCTCGCGATGGCGTCGAGCATGGCGGATTCCTCGACGAGGCCGTCGAGCACGATCCGCTGCGGCAGGCCGGTCAGTACGGCCCGCACCGAACCGGCAGCGGCGCTATCGTTCAATTTCCCGCTCCATGCACGGTTACCTTACCCCCCGGGCTCCCGGGAAACCGGGATCTTGTAGCCTAACCCACCGTGCCAGTAATTGTTAAATGAGCGGGAATGCTCCCATAGAGCGCCCTACAAGCCCTTGACCGGGTTCACATTCGAGGGACGTCGGGAGCGGGCCCCAGCTCGCCCGGGAACCGCGCCATCAGGGCGTCCCAGAGGCGCCTCGCCTCGGGGTCCCGTGTGGCATCCGGCGGGCCGTTCAGGGCCTTTGGGCCGGGGTTCTCGCGGTCGACAAGCAGGTAACGCGGGGCCTGCCCGGGCGGCCCGGGAATGGCCGCCAGCAGCGCGCGGGAACTGAGGGCTGCGCGCTGCTTGCGGGCCAGCAGTTCCGGCAGGCGGCTCTCCCGAAACTCCACCCAGCCGGATTCCCGGTCGAGCTCGTAATAGACCGCCGCCTCGTCGATGATCCCCGATTCCTCGTAGCGGCCCGCCAGCGTATCTGGCGTGTTGAAGTCCGTTTCCGTGAACCGCACGCGCGAGGCTAGCGCCCCGCCGCGAGCCGGCTCCGCGAGGTACGGCAGGAGAGAAATGCCGTCGACGTCCACGGGGGCCTTGCCGGTCGCGTAGTCCTCGATCGTCGGCCGCAAATCTTCGAGCGACACGGGCCACTCGTAATCCAGTTCGGGCCCGGGCAGCCGTGCGTTGCCAAACGCTCGCATCGCCAGCAGCACGTGGTACTGGTTCGGGCTCATGACACTCGTGCCGTGGCCCCAGAGCGAATCCCAGATCTCTCGGCTGGTGCCGGTGCTGCGCAGCATCGAGTCGCCGTCAGCGCCGAGCGCTTCGCCGTGGTCCGACAGGAGCACGACGATCGCATTGTCGAGCAAGCGCTTTTCCCAGAGGACGCGCATGACGTCGCGAAACTGGCGATCGACTTCGCCCACGGCCTTGCCATACGTGTCACGGTAAGCCTCCGGTACGCTGGGCCGCGGAAGGCCGGCCCAGGAGTAAGGCCAGTGCGCCAGCGTGAGATGAATGGCCAGGAATGTCGGGCCCGTGACGTCAAGATCGCGCTCGAGCCGCCCGACGAATTGCCGCGGCCGGTAGGTTACGGACGCTGCGCGGTTCGCGTGATTCGACGGAAAGAGCGTGCCGCCTGCGCGCGTCGCGACCGCAAGGTTGACGAGCGGCAGGTCGCCCGCATAGCCCAGCAGGAAATCCACGGCCCCGACCGGCGGCGTGATCAGCTCGTCGAATCCGAAGCTCTCGTCGAAATTCGCAAAGCGCACTTCGTCGGTTGCGTAGATGGCGCGATAGCCCCGCGCGCGCAGCACGCTGGCGAGTGTCTCGCCCTCGTGCACCAGCCTGCGCGGCATCAGGTTGACGCGGGCATTGGTGGTGACGGGGTGGCGGCCCGTCAGGATCGTCACCCACGCGCCGTAGGTGCGGGCAAGCGGGCTGACGGCATCGTTGAAGCGCCGCGCGTGGGCGAGGAAATACCGGATGTTCGACGCGTCGGCCGCGCCACGGCGCGGCACGGTGAGGTCGTTCCTGAGCGAGTCGATGCCGATGATGATGATGTGCGGTGCCTGTGCCGCCACCGCGGGTGCCGAGGCGTCCAGTAGTCTTGACGGCACCCGGACGACAGCCAGCACCATGAGCGTGGCCGCGGCTGCAAGGGCAGGCGCCCGCCGCCCAAGGCTCCAGCCTGGGGCGATACGGATGGCCAGCCAGGCAATGAGCAGCAAGAGGATTGCGAGCACCCACAGGACGGGGCGCAGGCCGAAGAATTCGGAGCGCCACCACGACTCCTCGCCGGCGAACATCGATGCCGGATACCAGGTCGTGTTCGCGGCCATCGCGATTCCGGCGAGCAGAACGAACCATCCCGCGATCATCCAGGGGCGACGCGCGATGACCCTGTCCGGAAAAGCCGATTCCGCGAGCCGCGCGAGTGCGAAGGCGAGCAAGCCGACAATCGCATGGACCAGTGTCAGGGCGGCGCCGAAGGCGGCGAGCGGTAGCACCAGCGCTCGGCCGAGACCCTGTTCGATGCTGAGCGCAGCCGTGACGCCGTCGTTCGCGAACAACAGCTCGACTTCACGCAGCATCCAGGCAAGGCAGCCGAGCAGGAAGACGAGCGCGAGCGTCAGGCTGAGGCCGAGGCCTTTCCAGCGTCCGTCACGGGACCGCGTAACCGCTTTCATTCCCAGGCGATCAGGCGTGCGGGAAGCATAAAAAGCAAGGCCCCTGCATGCAGGGGCCTTGCCGGGTCCGGCCGAGGCGCCGGTCCATCAACTTGCGCTTAGGCCGAACCGCCGAAGCCAGCGCGGCAGGAAGCCGGCATGTGCTTGTCGTTCAGGTCGGTCGTACCGGTGTCGGAGTCCGTGCCCGTGGCAAGACCGCCACCCGAGTTGACGTACGTCGCGTCCGGCTGGTTGGACTTGCCGCACATCCACACGACGTCGCCGTTCTCGTTGACGAGCGGCTGGATCGACAGGATGGAGCCATTGATCTTCTCGTTGACGTCCTTGCCGTACACGATGGTGATCGTGCCGTTGGTGACGTCGAGCGACTCTACGTAGCGGCCCGACTTGTCGGTCAGGGCGGCAACTGAGCCGAGACCCGCTTCCGCCAGGTTCAACGGCCAGTCGCCGGTCTGCGCCATGTACTCAGCGACGCCCGCCTTGATGTCCGACGCGAGCGACAGGCCTTCAGAGACCTGCGCGCGAATCGTGTAGTCCTGGTACGCGGGGATCGCGATCGCGGCCAGGATGCCGATGATGGCCACCACGATCATCAGTTCGATGAGCGTGAAGCCCTTCTGAAGCGTCTTCATTGTCTAAAACTCCTTTGACGAACTAGGGCGGCGCTCATGCGCCGATGCACTGTAGGTACAGCAAGGATCATGCCAAGGCGGCCGACGCCCGTAAGTGACGGACTTGGCAGTATTTTTTTCGTACTTGTCAGAAGAACGTCGGGGTTTGACGACGCCTGACCCGACCGGTTGCGTCAGAAAGTGACGTGACGCGTCACTCGATGCCCAGCTTCTTGATGCGATAACGCAAGGCGCGGAAGCTGATGCCGAGCGCCCGCGCGGCGGCCGTCTTGTTGTACCGGGCTTCCTCGAGCGCCTTTCGGATCGAGGCCCGCTCGATGTCCTCGAGCGTCTGCGGCAGGGTACCGGGGCGGTGGGGCGGCGCGGTTTCCTCGAAGGTCGGCGGGCCGCGCAGCTCGATGTCATCGGGCTGGATCGTGCCGCCGTCGCACAGCGTGAGGGCGCGCTCGATGACGTTTTCGAGCTCGCGGACATTGCCCGGAAAGTCATGGCTCGCGAGGAGCTGCATCGCCTCCTCCGAGATCAAAGGCGGTGCCATGTTGAGCCGCGCGGCAAATCGCTGCGTCACCGCAACGGCGAGCTCCGGCACATCCTCCAGCCGCTCGCGCAAGGCCGGCACGCGCATCTCGATCACGTTGATCCGGTAATAAAGGTCTTCCCGGAACCGCCCCGCGGCGACCAGCTCGCCGAGATCCCGATGCGTCGCCGAGAGGATGCGCACGTCGACCGGCTGCTCGCGCTGGTCGCCGACGGGCCGCGCGGTCTTCTCCTGGATCAGGCGCAGCAGCTTCACCTGCATCACGAACGGGAGGTCCGCGACTTCGTCGAGGAACAACGTGCCGCCTTCCGCCGCCTGCACGAGGCCGAGCTTGTCCGCGACCGCGCCGGTGAAACTGCCGCGCCGATGGCCGAAGAGCTCGCTCTCCATCAGCTCGGAGGGGATCGCTCCGCAGCTGACCGGCACGAAGGGCGCATCCTTGCGCGGGCCCGATTCGTGAATCAGGCGCGCCACCAGCTCCTTGCCGGTGCCGGATTCGCCCGTGATGTGGACGGGCGCCTGGCTGCGGGCGACGCGGCCGATCATCGTGCGGAGTTTCTGCATCGGTTCGGAGTCGCCGAGGAGCCGCCGGCCGCCGTCGGCTCCGCGGCGGTTGTCCGAGAGCTTGAGTGCCTGGTTGACCAGCTTGCGCAGGTCCGCGATGTCGACCGGCTTGCGCACGAAATCGAAGGCGCCGAGTTTCAGCGCGAGGACTGCCGCCTCGACGTGGCCGTGGGCCGTGATCACGGCGACCGGCAGCTCGGGCGCGTGCGTCTGGATCCATTCGATGAGTTCCGTGCCGTCGCCGTCCGGCAGGCGCAGGTCCGTGAGGCAGAGAGCGTAGTCCTGCCGGCCCTGCAGCTCGCGCCGGGCGGAGCCGAGGTCGTGCACGGCATTCGAGTCGACGCCCATGCGCGCGAGAGTTAGCGAGAGCAGTTCGCAGATGTCCGGTTCATCGTCGACGATCAGCGCGCGCGGGTTCGCCATGGCGGATCAGGTCTGTTCCCAGCGCTGGGGATCGGCGAACACGATGCGGAAGATGCTGCCGCCGCCCGTGCGGGGCTCGTAGACCAGCAGTGCGCGATTGCACTGCGCGAGCTCGCGCGCTATGAACAGGCCGAGCCCCGTCCCGCTCGCTCGCGACGTGAAGAATGGCTCGAAGATCCTGTCGCTGATCGTCGAATCGATTCCGGGCCCGCGGTCGAGTACCTCGAGGAAGGGCCGATTGCTGCCCGCGAGGCGGCCGATGCGCAGGTCAACCTTGTCTTCGTCCAGCTGCACCGAGTACCGGAATGCGTTCTCGCAGAGATTCCACAGGATCTGGCGCAGATGCGAGGGATCGACGCGCACCTCGAGATCGGGGTCCGGAGTCTCGGCCACGAGCTGTCCCGGCTGGTGACCGCCGGTGCTGATGAATTCCTGCGCGAACTCATTGATCCATTCGGCGAGCGGCATGCGCTCTGGCCGCGTGCTCTCGCGGCGAGCGAGCTGCTGGACATTGCCGATGATCGTGCTGACGCGCTCGGTGTTCGCCCGGATGATGTCGCTCATGCGCCGATTGGCCTCGGACAGCTTCGCGTCCTCCCCGAGGAGCTGCGCGGCATGGCTGATGGCGCCGACGGGATTGCGGATTTCGTGGGCGATCGAGGCCGAAAGGCGCCCGAGCGCGGCGAGCCGCGTCTGGTGAATGCGGTCGTCGAGGGCCGTCAGGTCCTCGAGGAAGACGAGCACGGGCGGCGGATGGCCCTGGCCGAGCGGCGCGAAGTGCGGGCGCACCTCGCGAAGGCCGTCGACCGCGAGCAGGTTGCCGGCCACCGTGTCGGTCACGGGCGCGCTCTGCCGCCACATCGTGAGGAGGTAGAGAAGCCGCGGCGAAACCTCGCCGACGAGCGCGTCCGACTTCGCCTCGCTGCCGAGGATCTGCCGCGCCGACTCGTTGATGAGGCGGATGCGGTCCTGCTCGTCGACGACGACGAGGCTCTCGCGCAGCCGCTCGACGATGTACTGCGAGAGCTCGGCCAGGTTCGCGAGGTCGAGGTCGCGCTGGCGGACGAGCGCCTCGCTCTCGCGCAGGCGGCCGGCGAGCGGCGCGACCGCGAGCGCGGCGATGAGGATCACGCCGCCGAGCAGTCCCGCCTGCGTCAGGTCCGAGGATTCGGAGATTCCGCCGAACCAGAGCATGATCTGCTGGCCCAGCACGCACAGCGCCGCAATCGCGGCGACCGTCGTCGCGATGCGGTTCGGCAGGAGCAGGCTCACGCCCGCGACCGGCATGATCAGCAGGAGACCCGCGCCGCTCGCCGCGCCGCCGCTGGTGACGAGTAGCGACGTCACCGCGATGATGTCGAAGGCGACATGGATGAAGGCCTGCGCCTGCCGGCCCGGCCAGCGCGTCTTCAAGAGCCCGATGCACAGGACGCCGGTCGCGAACCAGGCGGCAAGCGTATAGAAATAAAGCATGGGCGCCGTCACGCCGAGGGTCTGCGGCTGCGTCGCGACCAATGCGAGGACGACGAGTACCGACGGAACGCTGAGCCGGTAGAGGTTGAGCAATCCGAGGACGCGCCAGGCGAGCTCCGGGTCGCCCGACGTTCTCTCGATTTCCGCCGGATTTTTCACGGCGGCACTTTAGCACGCGTGCCGCGGATCACCCTCGGCGCGCCCTGCGTTTGCGACGCGGTTCAAGCCAGCCGTTACAATGCTGTGATGAATCTTCACGAATACCAGTCGAAGCGCATCTTCTCGGACTACGGCGTGCCCGTGCCGAGTGGCAAGGTGGCGGCGACCGAGGCGGAGGCCGTCGCCGCGGCCCGCGAATTGCCGGGTCCGGTCTGGGTCGTGAAGGCGCAGGTGCATGCCGGCGGCCGCGGCAAGGCGGGCGGCGTCAAGCTCTGCCGCTCGGCGGCGGAAGTCGGCAGGGCGGCCGCGGCGATGCTCGGAGAGCGACTCGTGACGCCGCAGACGGGCGCCGCGGGCCTGCCGATCGAGCTCGTCTATGTCGAGTCCGGCAGCGCGATCGAGCGCGAGCTGTATCTGAGCGTGCTGCTCGATCGCGAGCGCAGCCACATCGCATTCGTCGCCTCCGCGTCAGGCGGAATGAACATCGAGGAAGTCGCGGCCAGGACGCCCGGGCGCATCCTCCGCTTCGCCATCGACCCCGCGGCGGGGCTGCAGGGATTCCAGTGCCGTCGCCTCGCATTCGGCCTCGGGCTTGCGGGCAAGCAAGTCGCGGAGTTCGAGCGCATCGCGCGCGCCCTCTACAAGCTCTATCTCGAACGGGATCTCGCGCTCGTCGAGGTCAATCCGCTGATCGTCACGAAGGACGGCGCGCTCGTCGCGCTGGACGCGAAGATCATCGTCGATGCGAACGCACTGTTCCGCCAGCCGGAGCTCGTCGCGCTTCGCGATCCGTCGCAGGAAGACCCGATGGAGCGCGAAGCGTCCGAGCACGAGCTCAATTACGTCTCGCTCGGGGGAAACATCGCCTGCATGGTCAACGGCGCCGGGCTCGCGATGGCGACGATGGACCTCATCAAGCTGCACGGCGGGGAGCCCGCGAACTTCCTCGACGTTGGCGGGACCGCGACCGCGGAACGGGTGACCGCGGCGTTCCGGCTGGTCCTGTCGAACGAGCGCGTGCGGGCGGTGCTCGTCAACATCTTCGGCGGCATCGTGCGCTGTGACGTCATTGCCGAGGGCATCGTCCAGGCCGTGCGCGACGTCGGCGTCTCGGTGCCGGTGATCGTGCGGCTCGAGGGCACGAACGCGGACAAGGCGCGCAGGATCCTGGCCGCGAGCGGGCTCGCGATCACGGCCGCCAGGGACCTGACGGACGCCGCGACCAAGTCCGTGCGGCTGGCGCGACGCGCGAAGGCGCGATGAGCATTCTCGTCGACAAGTCGAGCCGCGTGATCTGCCAGGGCTTCACCGGCAGGCAGGGAACGTTTCATTCCGAGCAGGCCATTGCCTACGGCACGAACCTCGTCGGCGGCGTGACGCCGGGCCGCGGCGGATCGACGCACCTCGAACGGCCGGTATTCGACACCGTGCATGACGCGGTCGCGAAGGCGAGAGCCGACGTCAGCATGATCTACGTGCCGGCCCCCTTTGCGGCGGACGCGATTCTCGAGGCGGCCGACGCGGGCATTCGCCTCATCGTTTGCATCACCGAGGGCATACCCGTCAACGACATGGTGCGCGTGAAGGCTGCGCTGCGGGGCGGGAAGAGCCGGCTCGTCGGCCCGAACTGCCCCGGCGTCATCACGCCGGGCGAGTGCAAGGTCGGCATCATGCCGGGATTCATCCACAGGCCGGGCCGCGTCGGGATCATCTCGCGCTCGGGAACGCTCACGTACGAGGCCGTGTTCCAGACGACGAACCTCGGCCTCGGCCAGTCGAGCTGCGTCGGCATCGGCGGCGACCCCGTCCGCGGAATGAACTTCATCGACGTGCTCGCGCTGTTCGAGAAGGACTCGAAGACCGCGGGCGTCATCATGGTCGGCGAGATCGGCGGCAGCGACGAGGAACATGCCGCGGATTACATCCGCCGCAGCGTCTCGAAGCCGGTCGTCGCCTACATTGCGGGCGTCACGGCGCCCGCCGGCAAGCGCATGGGCCACGCCGGCGCCGTGATCGCCGGCGGGAAGGGCACGGCGGCCGACAAGTATGCGGCGCTCGAGGAGGCCGGGGTCGCGACCGTGCGCTCGCCATCGGAGCTCGGCACGGCGATGAAGAAAGCCCTCGCCGCCGGCCGGCGCCGCAAGAAGAAGCGCTGAGCTTGCGATGCGCATAGCCCTCGCGCAGATAAACCCGACTGTCGGCGATGCTCCGGGCAACGCGGACCGGATCATCAGGCGCATCGATGAGGCGCGGCGGCAGGGCGCGAAGCTGCTCGTGACGCCCGAGCTCGCGCTCTCGGGCTATCCGCCCGAAGACCTGCTTTTCCACCGCGGTTTTCGCCGCCGCATCGAGGAAGGCCTCGCGCGGCTCGCGGATGCCGCGCGCGGAATCGACCTCCTGGTCGGCTATCCCGAGTATTCAGGCGGCGTGCTGTTCAACAGCGCTGCCTGGCTCCGCGACGGGCAGCGCGTCGCGAATTACCGCAAGCAGCGCCTGCCGAACTACCAGGTCTTCGACGAGAAGCGCTACTTCACGCCCGGCGATTCCGCGGTCGCCGTGGAGCTCGACGGCATCCGGGTCGCGCCCATCATCTGCGAGGACGTCTGGCATGTGGAACCGGCCGCATCCGCACGCGCCGCGGGAGCCGATGTCTGTCTCGCCCTGAATGCTTCGCCGTATCAGCAGGGCAAGCAGGCGGAACGCGAGGCGAACATGGCGGTACGCGCACGCGAGACCGGGATGCCGTTCGTCTACCTGAATCTGGTTGGCGGCCAGGACGAGCTCGTTTTCGACGGCCACTCCTTCGCGGTCGACGCAGGCGGCCGCGTCGTGCACCGCGCGCCGGCTTTCGAGGAGTCCCTGTCATGCGTGAACGTGATCCTCGAGGAGGGACCGGCACAGATCGAGCCTGAGAGCCTCGCGCCGCTGCCGGGCGCGGAGGAGAGCGTCTATCGCGCCATTGTGACGGCGGTGCGCGACTACGTCGGCAAGAACCATTTCAGCAATGTCGTGCTCGGCCTTTCCGGCGGCGTCGATTCCGCGCTCGTGCTCGCGATCGCCTGCGACGCGCTCGGGGCGTCGCACGTCCACGCTGTCATGCTTCCCTCGCGCTACACATCGAGCATGTCGGAAAGAGACGCGACTTTGATGGCCCGCGGCCTCGGCGCGCATTTTTCGATCATTCCGATCGAAGGCATGTTCCAGGCGGCGCTCGAGGCGCTGGCGCGGGAGTTCAAGGGGCGTACGCCGGATTCCACCGAGGAGAACCTCCAGGCGCGATGCCGCGGAATCGTGCTGATGGGCATTTCAAACAAGCTTGGCTGCATGCTGCTCACGACCGGCAACAAGAGCGAGATGGCCGTCGGCTACGCGACGCTTTACGGCGACATGGCGGGCGGCTACGCGCCGATCAAGGATTGCAGCAAGACACTCGTGTACCGGCTCGCGCGCTGGCGCAACGGCCGGTCTGCGACGCCGGCGATTCCGCAGCGGATCATCGATCGGCCTCCGACCGCGGAACTCAGGGAGAACCAGCTCGATTCGGACAGCCTGCCGCCTTACGACGTGCTCGATCCCATCCTCGAGGCATTCATCGAAGACGACCGGTCGGTCGACGAGATCGTCGAGAGGGGATTCGATCGCGCGACCGTCACGCGCGTGCTCGAACTGGTGAAGCGGAACGAATACAAGCGCCGCCAGGCCCCACCGGGTGTCAGAGTCAGTGGACGGGCATTCGGGAGGGACTGGCGCTATCCGATCACATCCGGCTATCGACCGGGTGAATCGTAGCCGCAACGCTTCGCGGGCAAGACGCCCGGGAACCTCCGAGCGAGCGAATAAAGATCGGCTGAGCGAGCGAGGTGAGTTCCCGGGCGTCCTGCCCACGCAGCCTTGCGACTACTTCACCAGAACGGCCACCAATCTCGTCGTTTCTCAGGCTCCGGAGCGTTCGGGTAATTGATCGCAAACACTTCGCTCGAGCGCTCGGCGAGGTCCTCGAGACCGAGCCCGTGGTACGCCTCGATCATGATTTCGAGCGCGTCCTTCACCGCCGGTGCGCCGTCGAAGTTCTCGATGCAGAAGCGCGCGCGGTCGATAGCGGCGACGTAAGCCTCGCGCTTCAGGTAGTGCTCCGCGACGTACACCTCGTAGTCCGCGAGGCGGTTTCTCAGGAAGACCATCCGCTGGCGCGCGTCGTGCGCGTACATGCTGTCGGGATGCTGCTTGATGAGCATGTCGAAGGCGTCGAATGCGCGGCGCACGTCCTGCGGCGGGCGTTCGCTCAGGTCCGTGTTGAACCAGCGCTCGAGGAAGTTGGGCGAGCGCTCGTAGTACACGAGGCCGCGAAGGTACATCGCGTAGTCGACCTGCGGGTGCGTCGGGTTCTCCCGGATGAACTGGTCGGCCGCATCGATCGCCGACTCCTGCTCGCGGCTGCGGTAGTACGCGTAGATGATGTCGAGGCGCGCCTGGCGTGCTTCCTCGCTGAACGGGTAGCGCGCATCGAGCGCCTCGTAATAGCGCACCGCGCCGCGGTAGTCGCCGCCGAGCAGCATGCCGTGCGCCTTCTCGTACATGCGCCCGGGCTGCAAATCTTCCGCGGCGCGCTCCTTGTACCCGCAGGCGACGACTGCAAGGGTTCCGCACGCGATCAGGATGACGCGCGCCATTTTTCCGGCTGGCTGCAAAATACTGGACCCCGACTGTTGATCCGACGCAGTATACCGGCAAAAGACCGGTTCCGACCCGCATGAGTTCCATCCGTCACCAACGCGAACTGCGGCTGCCTTCGCAGGCGGCCGGCCAGCGCCTCGACCAGGCGCTCGCCGGGGCCTTGCCCGAATTCTCGCGATCGCGACTGAAGCGCTGGATCGACGAAGGCTGGCTGCGCGTCGACGGACGCGTGCCGCGCCCGCGCGATATCGTGGCGGGCGGCGAGCGCATCGCCCTCGACGCCCCGGACGAGGACGCCGTGGCGCCGGTCGCCCAGGAAATTGCGTTGTCGATCGTCTTCGAGGACCAGGACGTGATCGTCGTCGACAAGCCGGCGGGCCTCGTCGTCCATCCCGGCGCGGGAAATCCTGACCGGACACTGCAGAACGCGCTCCTCGCGCACGACCCGAAGCTCGTGAAGCTACCGCGCGCCGGCATCGTGCACCGGCTCGACAAGGACACGACCGGGCTCCTCGTGGTCGCGCGGAACGAGCCCGTTCGCGTGAAGCTCGCGGAGGCGCTCGCCGCGCGCGCGATCCACCGCGAGTACCAGGCCGTTTGCGTCGGTGTCATGACAGCGGGCGGGAAGATTGATGCGCCTATCGACCGGCATCCGGTCGATCGAGTCCGCATGGCCGTGCGCTCGAGCGGGCGCGAGGCGGTCACGCATTACCGTGTCATCGAGCGCTATCGAATCCACACCTGGGTGCGCGTGACGCTCGAGACCGGCCGCACGCATCAGATCCGGCTGCACCTCTCGCATGCGGGCTATCCGCTGGTCGGCGATTCCGTCTACGGGCGCCGGCTCGCGATTCCGCGCGGCGCGACGCCCGCGCTCGCCACGGCGCTGCGGGAATTCCGGCGCCAGGCGCTGCATGCCGCGAAGCTCGGCTTTCCGCATCCCCGCGATGGCCGCGCGATCGAGGTCGAGGCGCCGCTCCCGGCGGATTTTCGCGCGCTCGTCGCGGCGCTGAAGCGCGATCGCGACGCGGCGGGCGCCGGATGACCGCACCCGGAATCCTGCAACCGGATTGGCCGGTGCCACCGGGCGTGCGCGCGGCGATGACGACGCGCGCGGGCGGCGTCAGCCGCGGACCCTTCGCTTCCTTCAATCTTGCCGCCCACGTCGGCGACGACGAGTCGGCCGTTCTCGAGAATCGCCGGAAATTGAAGACGGCGCTCGAGCTCGCGTCGGAGCCCGCCTGGGTCGAACAGGTGCACGGGATCGACGTCGCCGTCGTGCCGCGGCCGGGCAGGGGACCAGCGGATGCCGTCGTCACATTTACACGGCGTGTCGCCTGCGCCGTTCTCGTCGCAGATTGCATGCCGGTGATGCTCGCGAGCCGCGTGGGAGATCGCGTCGGCGTCGCACACGCGGGCTGGCGCGGCCTCGCGGCCGGCGTCATCGAGGCCGCGGTTGCCGCGCTCGATTGCAAGCCGGCGGAGCTCGTCGCATGGCTCGGTCCCGCGATCGGACCGTCCGCATTCGAGGTCGGCAGCGAGGTGCGCGACGCATTCCTTGACCGCGATTCCGGCGCCGCGGCTGCATTCCGACCGGGCCGCGATGGCCGGTGGCTGGCGGACCTGCCGGCGCTCGCCAGGCGCAGGCTCGCCGCCGCAGGCGTCGCCGACGTGCACGGCGGCAATCTCTGCACATTTTCGGATCCGGTGCGCTTCTACTCCTACCGGCGCGACGGCGCGACCGGCCGCATGGCCGCGCTCGCCTGGCTCGCCTGAGGTAGGCTGTCCCCGTGTCGGCGCTTGTTTCCATCCTGTTGCTGACCGCGGCCTGCGGCGCCCTCTCGGCGCTCATCGCCGGCGTCTTCATGGTGCTGCCGTCGGCCCGGCGAAACGCCCTGCTGCCGCACCTCGTGAGCTTCGCGACCGGCGCGCTGCTGGGCGCCGCGCTCCTCGCGCTGCTGCCGCATGCGCTGGACTCGGGCGCCGGCACGCACGGCATCGGCATCGCACTCGCGGGCGGCATCATCGCCTTCTTCGTGCTCGAGAAAATGGTGCTCTGGCGGCATTGCCACGTGGACCACTGCGAGGCCCATGGGCCGCAGGATCGTCACCGCGATCGCGCATCGGCGACGCTGATCCTCTGGGGCGACGCCTTCCATAACGTCCTGGACGGCGTGCTGATCGCGGCCGCCTTCCTGACGAACCCGCATCTCGGCATCGTCACGACGGTCGCCGTGTTCGCTCACGAGATTCCGCAGGAAGTGGGCGACCTCGCGATCCTGCTGAATGGCGGCATGTCGCGCGCGCGCGCGCTCTTGCTCAACATCGCCGTGAGCCTGAGCTCGATGGCCGGGGCTGTCATCGGCTTGTACCTGCTGGCGCAGGCGCTCGAGTGGCTTCCGTACGCCCTCGCGATCGCTGCCGCGAGTTTTCTCTACGTCGCAGTCGCCGACCTCATCCCCGGCCTTCACCGCCGCGTCGACGCCCGCACCTCGCTCCAGCAGGTCGCTCTGATCGCACTTGGAGTCCTCGTTACCGGTCTCACGCACGAATTCGCGCACTGACCGTTGCCGTTAGCTTTTGCGCGGACTTCGCGCCGGTCGGGGACCCTCGCTCGCTCAGAAGAACGGACATTCGCTCGCTCGGGAACCCGCCCGCCGCTCGTCCGTGCAAAAGCGACGCGCCGCCAATGCGCGGACAAGGCGTCCGGGGACCTGCGAGCGAGCGACTAAAGTTCCGGCGGAGCGAGCGAGCAGGGTCCCCGGGCGTCGTAGTCCGCGCGACCGAGGACAGCACGTCAGCTGTTGAGCCGCAGCGCCTCGCGGAGGCCGATCAGAACGAGTTCCGGAATGTGTGCGTCGAAGATTTTCTCGTCCTCGAACAGGCGGGCGAAACCGCCGGTGCCGACGAGGATCGTCGGCTTGCCCGAAAAGTACTGCGCGCGAACTTCGGAGCAGAGATACCGGAGGATCGCGATGTTGCCGTGATAGAGCCCCGCCTGGATGCTCTCGACCGTCGACCGGCCGAGCAGCTCCGGGGGCTTGCGGATCTCGACCTTGGGGAGCCTCGCCGTCCGCGCATCGAGGCTTTCCATCGCGAGCCGCAATCCCGGCAGGATCACGCCGCCGAGGTAGTCGCGGTCCTCGGTGAGCGCGTCGATCGTCGTCGCGGTGCCGAAGTCGACGATAATCGCGTTCTTGCCGGGGAACAGCTTAGCCGCGGCGATGGCGCCCGCGATCCGGTCGCTGCCCACCTCGAGCGGATTCCGGTACTTGATCTTGAGACCCGTGCGCACGCCCGGCTCGAGCAGGAATGGCCGCAGCCCGAAATACTTCATACTTGCGTTTCGGACCGAGTGCACCATGTCCGGCACGACCGAGCAGATCGCGACCGCCGTGATGCCCTTCGGGTCGATGTCGTTCTCCTTCAGCACCTGGCGGCAGAAGAGGCCGAATTCGTCGGACGTGTTCTCGGCGCGCGTCGCGCGGCGGAACTGCAGGCACAGGCGCTCATCGTCGAAAACGCCGCCGAAGATCTGGCTGTTGCCGATGTCCAGGACGAGGATCATCGCGAGCTCCCCTTGAGCTGTTCCTCGAGCAGCGCGGCGATCGCGGTCGCAAGCTTCGCGCGCCCGACATAGCGGCGCACCCGGCTGCTGCCGTTTTCGTGGATGAAGAAGAGATGCTCCTCGCCTTCCGCGAGCGTGGACACGTCGTTCTGCACGACGTAGCGGGCGCGGCTGCGCGTGAGCAGCTCCCGCGCCGCACGCGCCTGGGCGCCCGGGTCCGGGTCGTGCGTCAGCTTGAATCCGACCAGGATCAGGTTCGGATTGCCGGCATAGCCGAGGATCTTGTCGATGATCTTGTGCGTCGGCTGGAGCTTGACCGCGATTTCCTGCCCCGACTCGATCTTCGCGCCGGGCGTCGGCTCGGCCACCGCGAAATCGCCGACCGCGGCGGCGTGGATCACCGCAGCGCAGGCGCTGTCCCGCGCCAGGCGGCGAATCGCCGCGTCGAGCGAGGCGTGGTCGGTGAAGGATTCCCGCCTCGCGACGCCCGCCGCCTGCGCCGAGTCGACTCCGGCCACCTGCGTCACCTGGAAGCCGCGCGCGGCGAGCGCCTCGCAGATCGCGGCGCCCGTGCGGCCGCTGCTCATGTTCGAGATGAAACGGACGCTGTCGATCGGCTCGCGCGTCGCGCCGGAGGTGACGACGACTTTCAATTCCGCGCTCCCAGTGTTTCCAGGACGATCTTTTCGAGCTCGTCCACCTCGAGCAGCCGGCCCTCGCCCTGCTCGCCGCAGGCGAGTCGGCCGTCGCCGACGGGAAGGAGCCGAGCCCCAAAACCTGCGAGCCGTTCGCGCGCGGTGCGCGTGGCGGGATGTTCCCACATCGTCGCATTCATCGCCGGCGCGACGAGGTAGGGCTTGGCGCCGATCTCCCAGGCGAGGAACAGCGCGCCGATCGCGTCGTCGGCCAGCCCCGCCGCAAGCCGGTTCAGCGAGTTCGCGGTGGCCGGGCAGAGGAGGGCGATGTCCGCCCAGCGCGCAAGGCGGACGTGATCCATCGCGCGGCCGGCCTCGTAGAGATTGGTGAACGGCGGGCGGCCTGTCAGGCCCTCGAGCGTCACCGCACCGACGAAGCGCAGCGCACCGGCGCTCGCGACCGTTTGCACCGGGAAGCCTCGCTTCATCAGGCGCGAGATCAGCTCGCAGGCCTTGAAGCAGGCGATCGAGCCTGTCAGCTGAAACAAAATCCTGCGGCCGTCGTCATTCGACATTGTCGATGAGCCTCACTTTTCCGAGGCGCACGGCCCCGAGCCGGCGACCGCCGCGATCGGCGACGTAGTCGACCTCGAAACCCTCGCGGACGAGCGCACTTGCCGCTTCGGCAGGCGAAATCCGCTCCGCCACGCTTGCCGCGAGCAAGCTGTAGAAGGCCGGGGCGCGTGCGCGTTCAGCCGCTGTGAGCAGCCGGTTTCTCGAGCTCATCGCGAGCCCGTCGGGTTCGCGCAGCGTCGGGCAGCGGATGATTTCCGGGTCGAGGAAGAAGGCGTGCACGAGGCCCTCGACCAGCTCGAGCTGCTGGAAGTCCTTTTCCCCGAAGTAAGCGCGCTCGGGGCGCGTGAGCATGAGGAGCTTCAGCACCACGGTCAGCACGCCGTCGAAATGCCCCGGGCGCGAGGCGCCTTCGAGCTTCAGGCTCAGGTCATTCTCGGTGACGCGATAGCGGTAACCGTCCCGGTAGATGTCGTCCGCACTTGGCAGGAAGACGAGATCGCATCCGGCGCTGCGGAGCAGCTCGAGGTCCTGCTCGACCGTGCGCGGATAGCGCTCGAGGTCGCCGGCGTCGTTGAACTGCGCGGGATTCACGAAGATGCTCGCCCAGGCGCGCGTGTTCTCGGCCCTGGCGCGCCGCACCAGCGCCAGATGCGCCTCGTGCAGGGCGCCCATGGTCGGTACGAAGCCCGTCGCGCCCGGGCTGCGGGCACGGCGGTGCTCGATGAGCTCCGCGACGCTCTCGACGACCTTCACGCGTCGTAACTCTCGGCGGCCGCCGGGAAGGCGCCCTGCTTGACGTCGCGGTCAAACCGGTCGACCGCATCGCGCACCTGGTCGAAGCCGTCGAGGTAGGTGCGCAGGAATTTCGGGCGATGGCCGTTCGAGAGGCCAAGCAGGTCCTGGAGCACGAGCACCTGTCCATCGCAGTCGATGCCCGCGCCGATGCCGATGGTCGGGATCGTGAGCGAGCGCGTGATGCGCGAAGCGAGCGCGGACGGGACGCACTCGAGCACGAGGGAGAAACAGCCGAGCTCCTCGACGCGCCGCGCCTCGGCAATGATCCGCGCCGCGTCGTCCTCGGAGCGGCCCTGGACGCGGAAACCCGCGAGTGCATTGACCGACTGCGGCGTCAGGCCGAGATGGCCCATGACCGGCACGCCCGAGCCGGTGATCGCCGTGATCACTTCCTCGTGGCCGGCGACGCCCTCGAGCTTCACCGCCTGGGCGCCCGCGCGCATCATCGCGGCAACCGCGTCGAGCGCGGCCGGCACGCCCTTGCGGAACGACAGGAAAGGCAGGTCGGCGATCAGGAATCGCGTCGGCGCGCCGCGGCGGACCGCGGCCGTGTGCATCGCCATGAGATCCACGGTCGCGGCGAGCGTATCGGAGTGGCCGTGCATCACCATCGCCGCACTGTCGCCCACGAGGATGCAGTCGACGGCGGTGGCCTCGAGCACGCGCGCGAGGCTCGCGTCGTAGCAGGTGACCATCGAGATCTTGCGGCCGGCGGCTTTCGCCGCGGCGAAGTCGAGGACCGATTTCATGCCCGTTCCCTCCCGGCGGCGGCGATGAACGCCTGGTAGACGTCGGCGAGCGCCGTGCCTTCGAGTGCTTCGAGGTGCGATTCGATCGTCTCGGTGTCGCCGCGCGCGACCGGTCCCGTCAGTGCGCCGTCGGCAGAGGCGATGACGTTTTCGATGATGCGGCGGGGGTAGCTCGCGAGCGCCTCGCGCGGTGCGCCGTAGCGGGTCGCCATCGCGGCGAAGAAGTCACGCCACAGCACCGCCGTGAATCCGCCCGCGAGCGCGCAGAGCGCGTGGTAGTACGCCTTGTCGTCCGTCCTGATCGGGAAGCAGGGGTTCGGCAGCTGCGGAAAGAGAGCGCGGTATTCGGCGACCGGATCCGGGTGCGCCGCATCGTGATCCACGAAGACCGGGATGTCGCGGTAGAACGCAGGCTCATAGAGAGCGGTGCCGAAGCTCATGAGCGGATGGGCGCCGAAGGCGCCCTCGAATGTCCGGCCGCCGCAGAAATGCACGTAACGCCGGTCGTCGAGGCCCGCGGCGCGGAGCCGCGCCATCACCGGGGCGATCGCGTCGTCCGACACGGCCAGGAGAATCGTCGGGCACCCGGCGAGCGCGTCGGGCGCGGTGACTCCCGGGCTGCCGTTGCTGCGCGCGAGACGTCGCGACCACAGCTTCCAGGGGATGCCGAGGCTCGTGAAGTAATGGCGCCAATGCCGGGAGAGGCGGCCATCCCCGACGAAGCCGTACGGCGATGACCCGGAGTCCGGGCGGTCAGCGGGTACCTGTCCCATGGATCAAGTCCCAGTCGTCAGTTTCAGATTCGTCACCTGTCGCGGCCACCCGGGGGTGGTCCGCGCACGCACACTTTAATCCATTGATCGAGCGCCGCAAAAAGCGCTTAAATTCACGGTGTTACGGGTTGAATCACAGTCCCGCCGGCCCCATCACCGGGGCAGGCAATAATCCGGGTCGCCCGCATGCGCATGGATCGACTGACATCGAAATTCCAGCTCGCACTCGCGGATGCGCAATCGCTCGCCGTCGGCCGCGACCAGCAGTTCATCGAACCCGCGCACCTCATGCTCGCGCTCCTCGACCAGGAGGGCGGCAGCGCGCGCCCCTTGCTCGATCGCGCCGGCGTCAACGTGAACCTGCTGCGCTCGCGCCTGCTCGAGCAGGTCGGGCGATTCCCGACGGTCGAGGGCGCACCCGGCGAAGTGCACCCGTCGAACGACCTCATCAAGCTCCTGAACGTGACCGACAAGCTCGCGCAGAAGCGCGGCGACCAGTACGTCTCGAGCGAGCTTTTCGTGCTTGCGGCCAGCGAAGACCGGGGAGCGCTCGGTCACACGTTGAAGGACGCAGGCAGCGTGAAGGGTGCCATCGACAAGGCGATCGACGACCTGCGCGGCGGCGAAAAGGTGGACGACCCGAATGCCGAAGAGCAGCGCGGCGCACTCGAGAAGTTCACGCTCGACCTCACCGCGCGCGCGGCGCAGGGCAAGCTCGACCCGGTGATCGGCCGCGACGACGAGATCCGCCGCACGGTGCAGGTGTTGCAGCGCCGGACGAAGAACAACCCGGTGCTGATCGGCGAGCCTGGCGTCGGCAAGACCGCAATCGTCGAAGGTCTCGCGCAGCGCATCGTGAACGGCGAGGTGCCCGAGGGGCTCAAGAGCAAGCGCATCCTCGCGCTCGATATGGGCGCCTTGATTGCCGGCACGAAATTCCGCGGCGAGTTCGAGGAGCGCCTGAAAGGCGTGCTGAATGACCTCGCGAAGCAGGAAGGCCAGGTCATCCTTTTCATCGACGAGCTGCACACCATGGTCGGCGCCGGCAAGGCCGAGGGATCCATGGATGCCGGGAACATGCTGAAGCCCGCGCTCGCGCGCGGCGAGCTGCATTGCGTCGGGGCAACCACGCTCGACGAATATCGCAAGCACCTCGAGAAGGACGCTGCGCTCGAGCGCCGCTTCCAGAAGGTGCTCGTGGACGAGCCCTCGGTCGAGGACACGATCGCGATCCTGCGCGGGCTGAAACAGCGCTACGAAGTTCATCACAAGGTCGAAATCACCGACCCTGCGATCGTCGCCGCGGCGACACTCTCTCACCGCTATATCAGTGACCGGCAGTTGCCCGACAAGGCAATCGACCTCATCGACGAAGCCGCCTCACGGATCCGAATGGAAATGGATTCAAAGCCGGAAGAACTCGACCGGCTCGAGCGCCGCATCATCCAGCTCAAGATCGAACGCGAAGCGCTGAAGAAGGAAAAAGACGAAGCGTCGAAAAAGCGCCTGGAGCAAATTCAGGAATCATTGAACGAGCTCGAGCGGCAATACGCCGACCTCGAGGAGATCTGGAAGGCGGAAAAGGCGAGTGCGACCGGCACCGCCCATATTAATGAAGAACTCGAACGCGCGAATATCGAATTCGAGGCAGCATTCCGCGCCGGCGATCACGCGCGCGCGGCCGAACTTCAACACGGCACGATCCCAAACCTCAGGAAGCGGCTTGGCGCGGCCCACAAAGCTGAGGCCAAGACGCCGCAACTTGTACGCAACAAAGTCGGCGAAGAAGAGATCGCCGAGGTCGTGTCCAAGTGGACCGGCATTCCCGTCTCCAAGATGCTCGAGGGCGAGCGCGAGAAGCTCCTGAAGATGGAGGAGGCGATCGCGAAGCGCGTCGTCGGCCAGAGCGAGGCCGTGCGCACGGTGTCGGACGCCATACGCCGCTCGCGCGCCGGACTCGCGGACCCGAACCGCCCGAATGGCTCATTCCTGTTCCTCGGCCCCACCGGCGTTGGCAAGACCGAGCTCACGAAGGCGCTGGCCGAGTTTCTCTTCGACACCGATGAGGCGCTCATCCGCATCGACATGTCCGAGTTCATGGAAAAGCATTCGGTCGCGCGGCTGATCGGCGCGCCGCCGGGGTACGTCGGCTACGAGGAGGGCGGCCACCTGACCGAGGCCGTGCGCCGCCGGCCGTACTCCGTGATCCTGCTCGACGAAATCGAGAAGGCGCATGCCGACGTCTTCAACGTGCTGCTCCAGGTGCTGGATGACGGCCGGTTGACCGATGGCCACGGCCGCACGGTCGACTTCCGCAACACGGTCGTCATCATGACGTCGAACCTCGGATCGCAGGTGATCCAGGAGCTCGCGGGCGAGGAGAACTACGACGCGATGAAGAAGGCGGTGCTCGAAATCGTAAGCGGGCATTTCCGGCCGGAGTTCATCAACCGCATCGACGACATCGTCGTGTTCCATCCGCTCGGGCGCGAGCACATCCGCCGCATCGTCGAGATCCAGACGGGGTACCTCCGCCGCCGGCTCGCCGAGCGCGACATCCGGATCGAGCTCGACACCGCGGCCCAGGACCTGCTGGGCGAGGCGGGATTCGACCCGGTGTATGGCGCGCGGCCGCTCAAGCGCGCGATCCAGCAGCAGCTCGAGAACCCGCTCGCGCAGAAGATCCTCGCGGGCGAATTCGGCCCGGGCGACACGATCAAGGTGGCAGCGAAGGGCGGCACGCTGGTTATGAGAAAATGACGGCATGCCGTTCTATGAATACCAGTGCGCTGCCTGCGGGCACCATCACGAGGAACTCCAGAAGGTAGCGGACCGGCCGCTCCGGAAATGCCCGGCCTGCGGCCGCCCGAAGCTGCGGCGCCTCGTTTCCGCACCGGTCTTCCGCCTGAAGGGCGGCGGCTGGTACGAGACGGACTTCAAGCACGACAAGGAGGACAAGCGGAACATCGCGGGCGAAAAAGAACCAGTCGCCGGCGAAGCCCCGACCGCCGAGAAGCCGAAGGATGCGGAGGCAAAGCCCGCCGAGAAAAAGGGCGAGACGGAGGCCGCTCCCAAGCCCGCCGCCGAGGCGAAGAAGCCGAAATCCGTGAAGCGCAGACGCGCCCGCAGTCGCCGCCCGGCGCGCCGCTAGGCGCCGGTTGCCACGGTTGCCGCCGCGCACGTAACATCGCCCGCTTTGTCCATGCGCACACACTACTGCGGAGAGATCGGCGAATCGCTGGCAGGCCGCACCATCGAGGCGGCCGGCTGGGTTCATCGTCGCCGCGATCACGGCGGCGTGATCTTCGTGGACCTACGCGATCGCTCGGGTCTCCTGCAGGTCGTCTTCGATCCGGACACCGCGGAAGCGTTCAAGGCTGCCGAGCACCTCGGCCGCGAGTTCTGCATCCAGGTACAGGGCAAAGTGCGCCCGCGACCGGCGGGGACGGCGAATCCGAACCTGCCGTCCGGCCAGATCGAGCTGCTCGCATCCAGGCTCGTCGTGCTGAATCCGTCCGCGACGCCGCCGTTCTCGCTCGAAGAGGAAGTCGGCGAGGAGCTACGGCTCAAGCACCGTTACATCGATTTGCGCCGTGACGTGATGCAGGAGCGGCTCCGCCGCCGTCACGCGATCACGCGCGCAATGCGTGAATACCTCGACGACCACCAGTTCGTCGACATCGAGACGCCGATGCTGACGAAGGCGACGCCCGAGGGCGCGCGCGACTACCTCGTTCCCTCGCGGACACACCCCGGCAAGTTCTTCGCGCTGCCGCAGTCACCCCAGATCTTCAAGCAGCTCCTGATGATGAGCGGCTTCGACCGCTACTACCAGATCGTGCGCTGCTTCAGGGACGAGGACCTTCGTGCCGACCGCCAGCCCGAGTTCACGCAGCTCGACGTCGAGACTTCGTTCCTGGACCAGGTCCAGGTGATGGCGCTGATGGAGGCCCTCATCCGCCACGTGTTCTCGCGCGTGTTGAAGGCTCACCTGCCCGACCCATTCCCGCGCCTCAGCTACGCCGATGCGATGCGGCGCTTCGGCTCCGACAAGCCCGACCTTCGCGTTCCGCTCGAATTCACGGATGTCGCGGACCTCGTGCGCGATTCGGAGTTCAAGGTATTCGCGACGCCCGCATCCGATCCGGAGGGGCGCGTAACCGCGCTCCAGGTTCCGCGCGGAGGGGAGTTGTCGCGCAAGCAGATCGACGACTACGCGGCCTTCGTCGCCCGGCACGGCGCGCGCGGCCTCGCCTATATAAAGGTGAACGACGCGGCGAAGGGCAGGGACGGCCTGCAGTCGCCGATCCTGAAGTTCCTGTCGGACGCGGCGGTCCGGGGCATCCTCGAGCGCACGCGGGCGGAAACCGGCGACCTCGTCTTCTTCGGCGCGGACAAGGCGAAGGTCGTGAACGACGCACTCGGCGCGCTCCGGCTCCAGCTCGGGCGCGACCTCGGTCTCGTCGAGGAGGGCTGGCAGCCGCTCTGGGTCGTCGATTTCCCGATGTTCGAGTGGGACGCGGAGTCGAAGCGATGGATGGCGATGCACCATCCCTTCACCTCGCCCGCGAATCCCGAGGCGGCGGCGCTCACGGCCGACCCGAAGAACGCGCTTGCCCTCGCGTACGACATGGTGCTGAACGGCTCGGAGATCGGCGGCGGCTCGATCCGCATCCATCGCGAGGAAATGCAGAGCGCCGTGTTCGACCTGCTCGGCATATCGCGCGAGAACGCCGCGCTGAAATTCGGCTTCCTGCTCGAGGCGCTCCGCTATGGCGCTCCGCCGCACGGCGGCATCGCATTCGGCCTCGACCGGCTCGCGATGCTGATGTCGGGCGCTGAGAGCATCCGTGACGTCATCGCCTTCCCGAAGACGCAGTCGGCCTGGGATCCCCTGACCGATGCTCCATCCGAAGCCGAGGACGCGCAGCTCGCGGAACTGCACATCCGGGTGAAGAAGCCGCCGGCGCCGTCCGGGAGCTGAACTGGCCGCCAACGCCGTGCCGGTCGTGTTCGTCCACGGACTGTGGATGACGGGGTTGGATTCGGAAATTCTCAGGAGCCGCCTCACGCGCGCCGGCTTTGCGCCTTCACTGTTCAGGTATCACTCCACGAACTCGACGCTGGCAGACATCAGTGCGGCTCTCGCCGTGCATCTGCGAGATTGCGGCCCGCGCGTCCATGTCGTGGGTCACAGCCTTGGCGGAGTCGTCGCGCTCGAGACTTTCGAGCGTCACCCGGACGTTCCGCCCGGCCGCATCGTGCTGATGGGCACGCCGGTTCGCGGCGCGCGCGCGGCGCTTGCGCTCGCGCGCAATCCCGTGGGCCGTGCCATTCTTGGGCCGCTGGCAATCGCGGAACTGGCCCGCGACCGCGAACGGCGCTGGACACAGCCGCGGGAACTGGGGCTGATCGCAGGTTCACGCTCGATCGGCCTCGGGCGCTTCCTCGCGAAGTTGCCGCGGCCAAACGACGGAACGGTCGCGGTGGACGAAACGACCCTGCCTGGCGCAGCCGGCCGCGTGGTCCATGACGCCAGTCACATCGGCATGCTGTTCTCGTCGGCGGTCACGGAATCGCTGCTACATTTCCTGAATACCGGTTCATTCGGCGGGCGTGCGGATGATTGAAAGCCTGAAACGCGGACCCTGGTTCGCGATCGCCTTCGCCTGGTATCCGCTCCTGTACATTGCCGCGGCGAACCCCGGCCAGGTCGAGGCCGCCTCGCTGGCGGCCACCCTCGTGGCCGCCGCAGCCACAAGCGCGGCCCTGCTGGTTGCGTTGCGATTTGTGGTCGGCAACTGGCTGCTCGCCGGTCTCGGCGTTACCTGGTTCCTCGTGCTTTTCTTCAGCTACGGCCCGCTGAATGCCTGGTACGCGGGACAGGCAGGCGATCCGGACGCAGCGATCCTGGCTACGACCTGGATTGACGAATACCTGCAGTTGGTTCATTCCGCGGTCTGGCTCCTCCTGCTCGTACTTGGATGGCTGTTGCTGCGGCGCCTGGTCCGGCCGACCGGGCGCCTGCCGACGGCGCTCAATCTGGTTTCCGCATTGCTGCTCGGCTTCGTCCTCGCGCAGTGGCCCGCAACTGCCGGGCGCGAGGCCGGTGCGATCGGGCGTGAGTCATCGAATTTCGTCGCCAACGGGGACTCGCCGGATGTCTATTTCATCCTGCTTGACGGCTACGCGCGTGCGGACGTGCTCGACAAGCACTACGACTTCGACAACTCGCGATTCATCCAGGGCCTCGAACGGCGCGGCTTTCAGGTCGGCGAGGCGAGTGAGGCGAACTACAACTGGACCTTTCTCTCGCTCGCATCGGCCTTGAACATGGACTACCTGCCGGAATTGCTGGGCGCACGGCTCGATCCTGATGGTGATGACCGCGAGGAGGCCTACCGACTCTTGCGCGATAACCGTGCGGCGGCCATCTTGAAGACCCGCGGCTACCGCTACGTTCACCTGCAGTCGACCTGGGGCGGGACAGGCAGCAATCCTTTTGCCGACGACTTCCTGCCCTGCGGCGGCGGCGTGTTCCGCGACGAATACCTGCTCGCAATCACCGAAGTCAGCTGGCTCAGGGCTTTCGGTTCGAGCGCCTCGATGGATCTCGCCGCCTGTCATCTGCGCAACTTCGAGACCCTGGCGTCGCTCGCAGGCACGCCCGGACCGAAGTTCGTCGTCGCTCATTTCGTGCCGCCGCACCATCCGTATCTCTTCGACCGCGAGGGACGGGTACTGCGGAAGGCAAACCTGTCGAACCAGTTCGAGTTCCAGAAGCGGCTCTGGGAAGAGCGCGACGCCTATGTGGATCAGCTCGTTTTCATCAACCGCTCGATCGAGAGGGTCATCGACAGGCTGATCAGGGAATCGAAACATCCGCCCGTCATCCTGCTGCTCTCCGATCATGGTCCGAACATCCGGAGCGGGCTCGCGACGGACGAGCATTACCGCGTCCGGCTCGCGAACCTGAGCGCCGTACTCGTGCCCGGCGCGCCGGCTGACCTCGTTCCCGAAAACGTCTCGAACGTCAATCTGCTGCGCATCGTCTTCGACCACTTCTTCGATGCCGGCCTGCCATTGCTGCCAGACCGCCAATTCATTTCCGCCTTCGGGCAGCCGTTCGACTTCGTGGAAGTCGACCGGAACGGCGTTAGAGTTGAGGCCGGGGGCGGCTCAGTTGACAATATGTGACGTAATCGGCGGGGTGCCGCGCCCTGCCGGTGATCTGATTCGGCATCGCCAACGAGGTCCGACCATGCGCAATGCGCCGAGAATCGGGAAGTTTCGAATGGCCTTGGCCGTGGTCTCCCTGTCGGCGGGATTCGCGAGTCCGGCGCAGGCCTACATCGACCCGGGCACGGGCTCGATGCTGCTGCAGATCATCGGTGCCGGCATCGCGGGCGCGATTTTTTATTTCCGCGAATTGCGCATCAAGCTCATGTCGCTGTTTTCGCGACGCGAGGCGCCCGCGGCCGAGGACAGCTCCGAGCCTCCGTCCGGCGATCCGCCACGTTGACGGCGGCCGCCGCGAGCCCGCGGTCGTTCCGCGATCCTGACGCCACCCTCATCGAACATGAAGGGCGCCTGGTACGCGCGGTGCGCGGCCATGCGCTCGGCGACTTCCGGCGCATGCTTGAGGACCCGGTCGTTCGCAAGTGGATGGACGACGGACGCATCGTCCGCACGCGACCGCTGCCGCGCATCGAGACGCCGCCGCAATTCGCCGACTTCGACGGGGAATGCTTCGAGCACGAGCGCATCGCGTTCGTCAGCCAGCCGGCTGAATGGGCGCCGGAGATGCTGGCTGCTGCGGGTTCGCTCACGCTCGCGCTCGCCCGCGCGCTACTGCCGCGCGGCTGGCAGCTGAAGGACGCGACGCCGGCGAACGTGCTGTTCCGGGATTCAGAGCCGGTCTTTGTCGACCTGCCGTCGATCGTGCCGCGCGAAGCGGGGGGCTGCCTCTGGATCGCGCGCCACCAGTTCGAGACGACTTTCCTGCTGCCTCTCATCGCCTCGGTCGAGGCCGGATTGCCGATTGCCTGGACGCTGTCGAATCCCGTCGCGGGCCTGTCGCACGAAACGCTGGCCGATATCCTCGGCACGCGGCGCTGGCTGAAACCGCGGCTCTGGCGCAGCGTAGCCCTTCCGGCGGCGCTCGCCACGCATGCGACAACGTCCGCGAAGCCGCCGCGCGCGCTGGCGGCCGCAAGCGAAGAGAAGGCGCGCTACATCCTCGGCCGCTCCTTTGACGCGCTCGAGCGGCAGCTTGCGCGCTGCGTCAGGAGTCTCAAGGAACGCAGTTCACATTGGCATCGCTACACGGCGACGCGCCGGCACTACGGCACCGCCGACCTCGAGGCGAAGTGCGTCTTCATCACGGATGCGATCGCCGGCCTCAAGCCGCGACGCACGCTCGACATCGGCGCGAACACCGGCGAGTACAGCGAGATCGCGGCGAGCCAGGGCGATGTCGTCGCGCTCGACATCGACGAGCGCTCGGTTGCCGCCATCTGGAAGCGCGCCCGCAAGCGCCGGCTCCGGATACTCCCGCTCGTCGGCAATTTCGGGCGCCCGACGCCGGCACTCGGCTGGCGGAACCGCGAGATCGAGTCGCTGCTCGCCCGCGCGGCGGGCAGCTTCGACCTTGTGCTGATGCTGGCCGTCGTGCACCACCTGCGCGTCACCGAGGGCGTGCCGGTCGCCGAGCAGTTCGACGCGGTCGCGGCGATCACGCGGCGGCACCTGCTCGTGGAATACGTGCCCGTGACCGACCCGATGTTCGCGGCCATCGCTCGCGGCCGCGAGCCGCTCTATCTGGACTGCCTGCGTCCGGAATTCGAGGCGACGCTGCAGCTGCGTTTCCAGATCGAGCGCAAGCACGAGTTGCCGAACGGCCGCGTGCTCTACCTGGCGCGCCGCCGACTCGTCTAGCGCCGCGCCGGGGACGGTCACTTTTGAAGGGGACGTTCACCTTCAGCCAAAAGTCAGTCACGCAGCCGACTAAGTGGCGATTGAAGGTGAACGTCCCCTTCAAAAGAAGTGGCGATTGAAGGTGAACGTCCCCTTCAAAAGTGACAGTCCCCTCTTCGATGCTGCTTCTCCAGCCTTTCCAGATACCCCCGCGCACTCTCGATGACATCGCGCGGGACCCCCGCCTTTTGCGCGACCTGCAGGCCGTAACTCCGGCTCGCCGGGCCCGGCTTGACGGCGTGCAGAAACACGATGCCGTCCCCGTGCTCGGTCGCATCGAGATGCACATTTGCGATCGAGGGGATTTCGTCGGCGAGCTCGGTCAGCTCGAAGTAATGGGTGGCGAAGAGGGTGAAGGCGCGAAGTTCCTTCGCGATGTGGCTCGCGCAGGCGAAAGCGAGCGATAGCCCGTCGTAAGTGCTCGTGCCGCGGCCGATCTCGTCCATCAGCACGAGGCTCCGGTCGGTCGCCGCGTTCAGGATCACGGCCGCCTCGGTCATCTCGACCATGAAAGTGGAGCGGCCGCCGGCCAGGTCGTCGGATGCGCCGATCCGCGTGAAGATGCGGTCGAATGGCCCGATCACGGCCCGCGTCGCGGGCACGAAGCTGCCGATGGAGGCGAGCACGAGGATAAGGGCGGCCTGGCGCATGTAGGTCGACTTGCCGCCCATGTTGGGCCCTGTGATCACGAGCATGCGGCGGCTGTCGGTGAGCTCGAGGTCGTTCGGAACGAAGGGATCGTCGAGCACGCGCTCGACGACGGGGTGCCGCCCGCCTTCGATGTGCAAGCCCGGCTCGTCGGCGAGCGTCGGCTCCACGTATCGCAGGCTCACCGCGCGTTCCGCGAGGTTCGCCAGCACGTCGGCCTGCGCGAGTGCCGCAGCCATGCGCTTGAGCGAGGCGAGCTCGCCCGTCAGGCGATCGAGCAGGCCCTCAAATATTTCGCGCTCGCGCGCAAGCGCGCGATCGCGGCTGCCGAGGACCTTGTCCTCGAACTCCTTGAGTTCCGGCGTGATGTAGCGCTCCGCGTTCCTGACAGTCTGCCGTCGCTGGTAGTCTTCCGGCGCACGTTCCGACTGGCTCCGCGGCAGTTCGATGTAGTAGCCCTGCACGCGGTTGTAACCGACCTTTAGTTGGGTGAGACCGGTACGTCGCCGTTCGCGTTCTTCGAGCTCCAGCAGCTTGTTATCGGCCCCGGTTGCGATCGAGCGCAGCTCGTCGAGCGCGGCGTCATGGCCGGCGGCAATGACACCGCCCTCGCGCAGAAGCGGCGGCGGCGTCGCGACGATCGCGCGACGGAGCAGCTCGTGCAGCTGCGGGCGCGGTGCGAGATCCCGCGCGGCGGACGCGAGGAGCGGCGCTTCGAGCCCTGCGAGCGCCGCCTCGAGCCGCGGCAGCTGCCCGAGGCCCTCGCGCAGGGCCGCGAGGTCGCGCGGCTTTGCGGAGCGCAGCGCCACGCGTGCGAGCACGCGCTCGACGTCGCCGATGCCGCGCAAGATCTCGTGCAGGGCGTCGTAACGGTCCGCCTTGATCAGAGCGGAGATCGCCCCGTAACGGGCGCGCAGTGCCTCGCGATCGCGAAGCGGCCTGCGGATCCAGCGGCGCAGCTCCCGCGCGCCCATCGAAGTCGCGGTGCGATCGATCACGCCGGCGAGCGTCGACTCTTCGCGCCCTGCGAGGCTGGTATCGAGCTCGAGGTTGCGCCGCGTGGCGGCGTCCATGACGAGCGCTTCTTCGCGCGATTCGCGCATGAGCGAGGTGATGTGCGGGAGCGCCCCTTTCTGCGTGTCGCGCGTGTACTGGAGCAGGGCGCCCGCGGCGCCGATTGCGAGCGTCAGGTCCTCGCAGCCGAAGCCCGCCAGATCCTGGGTGCCGAACTGGGCAGTGAGGGCACGCCGCGCCGAGTCGGCGAGGAAATGCCAGGGCGGGCGCTCGACGACGCGCGCGCCCGCGGCGATTCTCACGCCCTCGGGCAACAGCAATTCGGCCGGCCGCAGGCGCTCGAGTTCGGCGGCAAGCGATTCGCTGCCTTCGCCCTCGAGGACACTGAAGCGTCCTGCAGCAAGGTCGAGCCAGGCGAGGCCAAAGCGCGCACCGTCGGCGGCGAGCGCAGCCAGGAGGTTTTCGCGTCGCGCGTCGAGCAGGGCGTCGTCGGTCACAGTCCCCGGCGTGACGATGCGGACGACCTCGCGCGTGACCGGGCCCTTCGTCTTGCCGACCTCGCCGGTCTGCTCGCAGATCGCGACCGGCTCGCCCTGCTTGACCAGCCGCGCGAGGTAACTGTCGAGCTTCTCGACCGGGATGCCTGCCATCGGGATCGCGGCGCCGCCCGACTCGCCGCGTTGCGTCAGCACGATATCGAGCAGCCGCGATCCGCGGCGCGCGTCGTCGTAGAAGAGCTCGTAGAAATCGCCCATGCGGTAGAACAGAAGGACGTCCGGATTCTCCGCCTTGAGGCGCAGGTACTGCTGCATCATGGGCGTGTGCGCCTCGAGACCTGGGAACAGCGTCGCGGTCGCGGGCCTGGTCTCGGGACTCCTCATTTGAGGCATTATGACGGCCCGGATGCAGGACGACACATGAGCATCACCTACCAGACGGATCAAGGCGTTGGCACGATCACCATCGATCGCGCAGCCAAGAAGAACGCGATCACGGGCGAGATGTACGAGCAGTTCGTCGCCCACCTGAAGGAGGCGGCGGCGGATTCTGCCGTTCGCTCGGTGCTGATCACGGGCGCAGGCGGCACGTTCACCGCGGGCAACGACCTCAAGGACTTCTCCAACCCGAAATTCGCGCAGATCGATTCGCCGGTGCTGGGCTTCATGCAGGGGCTGGCGGCATTCGAGAAGCCTGCGATCGCGGCGGTCGAGGGTCTCGCGGTCGGCATCGGCGTGACCATGCTGCTTCACTGCGACCTCGTGTACGTTGCGGACAACGCGAGCTTTTCGATGCCGTTTACGAGCCTCGGGCTCGTGCCGGAATTCGCTTCGACACTGCTCCTGCCCCTGATCGCGGGTCGGGTTCGCGCTTCCGAAAAACTGCTTCTCGGCAAGCCGTTCCCGGCGGCCGAGGCGGTCGTCATGGGCATCGCGAACGCCGTCCTGCCCGCGGCGGAGGTCCTGTCGCACGCGCGAAGGGTGGCGCGAACGTTCAATTCGCTGCCGCCAGGGTCGGTGCGGGATACCAAGAAGCTGCTCCGCCAGGCGCAGTCGGCAGCCGTGCAGGAAGCGATCCTGCGCGAGGCTTCGTATTTCGGGCCGCGCCTCGCCGGCGCCGAGGCGCGCGAGGCCATCGCCGCGATCATCGAGAAGCGCGCCCCGGATTTTTCGAAGTTCGCCTGACGCATGGCTTCGCCGCGCGACTCTGCGCTCGGGAGGCTCGCCCGCTCGGTCGGGCAGCGCCTGCGCAAGGCCGGACTCATGATTGCGACGGCTGAATCCTGCACAGGCGGGCTGCTGGCCAAGTGCCTGACGGACATTGCGGGCAGCTCGGATTATTTCGAGCGCGGCTGGATCACCTATTCAAACGCCGCCAAGCAGGCGGAATTGGGCGTCCCCAAGCGGCTCATCGCGCGGTATGGCGCCGTCAGCGAGGCAGTCGCCATCGCGATGGCGCGCGGCGCCATCGACTCGTCTCGCGCCCGGATCTCGATCGCGATCACCGGCGTCGCAGGTCCGGTAGGCGGCACGAAGTCAAAACCCGTCGGCACGGTCTGGATCGCCTGGGGCTTCAGGCGGCGGGGCAGGACCATCGCGATTGCCCTCCCGTTCCGATTCCGCGGCGGACGCGATGCCGTGCGCCACCAAGCGGTCGCCGTGGCACTCGCCGGCCTGCCCGACTCGTGATGCCCGAGAGGGGGACACGGCCCTTCGCGACGGGGACGCGCCCCTTTGAAGATGGCGCGCGGCCCTTGCGACTCTTCTACGCCCTGTGGCCCGGCGACGCGTATCGCGCGGCGCTGGGAGCGGCGGCTGCCGCGGCGCTCGACCGGGTCGAGGGACGGCCGGTACCGCCGGGAAACCTGCATGTGACCCTTGCCTTTCTCGGGACGGTGCCGGGGACGGCGCTCGCGGGTTTGATCGAGGCGGGCGGGCAGGGGCCGTGGCCGGCAGTCGAGCTCGTCTTCGAGCGGCTCGAATACTGGGCCAGGCCGAGGATTGTCGTCGCCAAGCCTGCGGCGGTGCCAGCCAGTGGCCTGGAGATCGTCGAGCGGCTCTGGCTGAGCCTCGAATCGCTTGGTTTCGAGCGGGAAATGAGGCCATGGCAACCACACTTGACCCTGGCTCGGCGTGTCCGCCGGCCGCCGCCCGAGAATCTCCGGCTTGGGCCGGTCGATTTCACGGGCGACGCACCGGTTTGGCGCCTCGCCCTCGTCGAATCCGCCGCCCACCCCGGCGGCGCGCGCTACAAGCCGCTGGCCGACTGGCCGCTCTCCTGAATGGGGAAGCCGAAGGGGACGTTCACCTTCAAGCTGGCCGAAGGGGACGTTCACCTTCAGTTCGGTCTAGGAAATGTCCCATTGGTCCAGTTGGCTGAAGGTGAACGTCCCCTTCAGCTTCCTAAGGTGAACGTCCCCTTCAGCTCCCCCCTTTCAGGACAGTAGGTCGCGTGCTGAGCCAGCGGGCGGCGCAGACTGCCACCCATGAAGGACCTGGCTCCGGACAATTTCAATGTTGTCGAAGTCTTTTCTGGAGGCGACACGGGTCCGTTGTGGAATAATCGGAACAGACTTGGAGGTACGAAAGGCATGGAAGACAGCAATCGCAAGAAGGCGCTCGCAGCGGCGCTCAGCCAGATCGAGAAGCAGTTCGGAAAGGGCTCGGTGATGCGCCTCGGCGAGCACCCGGCCAACAACGACATCGAGGTTGTCTCGACCGGATCGCTCGGGCTCGACGTCGCACTCGGCATCGGCGGCGTGCCGCGGGGCCGGGTGGTGGAAGTCTATGGTCCCGAAGCCTCCGGCAAGACGACTCTCGCGCTCTCGATCATTTCCCAGGCGCAAAAGCTCGGCGGCGTCGCCGCCTTCGTCGACGCCGAACACGCACTCGACCCGGTCTACGCCGAAAAACTCGGCGTCAACGTCAAGGAGTTGCTGATCTCCCAGCCGGACACCGGCGAGCAGGCGCTCGAGATCACCGACATGCTGGTGCGCTCCGGCGCGGTCGACATCGTCGTCATCGACTCGGTGGCGGCGCTGACGCCGAAGGCCGAGATCGAGGGCGAGATGGGCGAGATGCAGGTCGGCCTCCAGGCCCGGCTGATGTCGCAAGCCCTGCGCAAGCTCACCGGCAACATCAAGCGCTCCAACACGATCGTGCTCTTCATCAACCAGATCCGCATGAAGATCGGCGTGATGTTCGGCAACCCCGAGACGACGACGGGCGGCAATGCGCTCAAGTTCTACGCTTCGCTCCGGCTCGACATCCGCCGCATCGGCGCGTTGAAGAACGGCGAGGAAGTCGTCGGCAACCAGACCCGCGTGAAGGTGGTCAAGAACAAGGTCTCTCCACCGTTCCGCGAAGCCGAGTTCGAAATTCTCTACGGCAAGGGCATCTCGCGCGAGGGCGAGTTGATCGACATGGGCGCGATGCACGGCCTGGTCGAGAAGTCCGGCTCCTGGTATGCCTACGAAGGCGAGCGCATCGGCCAGGGCAAGGATAATGCGCGCAGCTATCTGATCGAGCATCCGGAAATCGCCACGAAGATCGAAACGGCGCTTCGCAACCGGCTCCTGCCGGTACGCCGCCCGGTAGCGGTCGAGAGTGAGGCGGCGGAAGCCTGACCCGGCTGCGCTCGCCGCCCGGGACGATCCGCGGGCGGCCCGGCTCGCGGCCCTTAAGCTGCTGAATCGGCGCGACTATGGCGCTGGCGAACTGAGCCAGCGCCTGGTTGCGCGCGGCTTCGAACGTCCGGCGGCCGACTCGGCCGTCGCGGAGCTCGTCAAAGAGAAGCTCGTTGACGACGCGCGTTTCGCCGAGCATTTCGTCGCGTATCATGCGAATCGCGGCCAGGGGCCGCTCGGAATTACGCACAAACTGCGGGAAGCGGGCGTCTCCCGGGACGAAATCGCGGCGGCGGTCGATGCCGGCTCGCCTGACTGGCGGGCGCGCTGCGTCGAGGTACGGCGCAAGCGCTTCGGCGCCAAGCCTCCGACGACTTGGATCGAGCGCGGTCGGCAGGCGAGGTTCCTGAGCCAGCGTGGTTTCACCGCGGAGCAGATTCGCGCCGCGGTCGGCCTGTTTCCAGGCGAGGATTGATGTCTGCGAAGCTGAAAAAGAGGCCGACGATGTCTTCCAGCGAGCTCCGGGCCGCGTTCCTGGAGTTCTTCCGTGAGCGCGGCCACGCGGTCGTGCCCTCGAGCCCGCTCGTACCGGGAAACGACCCGACGCTTCTCTTCACCAATGCCGGCATGGTCCAGTTCAAGGACGTCTTCCTTGGCAAGGACGAGCGCGGCTACAAGCGTGCCGTCAGCTCCCAGCGCTGCGTGCGCGCGGGCGGCAAGCACAACGACCTCGAGAATGTCGGCTACACCGCACGCCACCACACCTTCTTCGAGATGCTCGGCAACTTCAGTTTCGGCGACTACTTCAAGCGCGAGGCGATCGAGTTCGCCTGGGATTTCGTCACCGGCACGCTGAAGATTCCCGCGGAGAAACTCTGGGTCACCGTCTACCAGGACGACGAGCAGGCGGCCGACCTCTGGCTGAAGAAGGTCGGCGTGAGCCGGAAGCGCTTCGCGCGCCTCGACGAGATGTCGAATTTCTGGGCGATGGGCGACACCGGCCCCTGCGGCCCGTGCTCCGAGATCTTCTACGACCACGGCGCCGGCGTGAAAGGCGGCCCGCCGGGCTCGAAGGACGAGGAGGGCGATCGCTACGTCGAGATCTGGAACCTCGTCTTCATGCAATTCGAGCGCTCGGCCGACGGCACGATGACGCCGCTGCCCAAGCCTTCGGTCGACACCGGCATGGGCCTCGAGCGCACGGCCGCCGTCATGCAGGGCGTGCACTCGAACTACGAAATCGACCTTTTCAAGAACCTGATCGCGGCCGCAGCGGACGCCACGCACCAGAAAAAGACCTCGAGCCCGTCGCTGCGCGTCATCGCGGACCACATCCGCGCCTGTTCCTTCCTGATCGTCGATGGGGTGATCCCCGGCAATGACGGCCGTGGCTACGTGCTGCGCCGGATCATCCGCCGCGCAATCCGCCACGGATACAAGCTCGGCCAGGAGAAGCCGTTTTTCCACCTCCTCGTGCCCGCGCTCGCGAATGAAATGGGCGCGGCCTACCCGGAGCTCGCGAAAGGCGCGGACCATGTCGCGCGCGTGCTGCGCCAGGAAGAGGTGCGCTTCGCCGAAACGCTCGACAATGGCATGGCGCTGCTCGAGGGCGCGATCGGCAAGCTCAAGGGCAAGACGATCGCGGGCGAGACCGTCTTCAAGCTCTACGACACTTACGGCTTCCCCGTGGATCTCACCGCCGACATCGCGCGCGAGCGCGGCCTGGCGATCGACCAGGCCGGATTCGAAAAAGCGATGGAGGGTCAGCGCGAGCGTGCGCGTGCCGCGAGCAAGTTCGGCGTCGACCTGCGCGGCCCCGAGACACTCGATACCGAGAGCCAGTTCAGCGGCTACGATCGCCTGGAGGACGAAGGCAGGATCGAAGCGATCCTGAAAGGCGGTGCCGAGGTCGCGTCGGCATCTGCCGGCGACGAAGTCCAGATTGCGCTCGACCGCACGCCTTTCTATGCCGAGGCCGGCGGCCAGGTGGGCGACGTGGGCACCCTGACGGGCGGCCAGGCCCGCTTCTCGGTGCGCGACACGAAGAAGCTCGGCGATGCGCACCTGCACATCGGCAAGGTCGAATCGGGCCGCTTCAGGAAGGGCGACCTGGTCAAGGCCTCCGTCGACGCGGCAACCCGCCAAGCGACGGTGCTCAACCATTCCGCGACGCACCTGCTGCACGCGGCGCTGCGCAAGATGCTCGGCACGCACGTGATCCAGAAAGGCTCGCTCGTCGCGCCCGACCGCCTGCGCTTCGATTTCTCGCACACGCAGCCAGTGACGCCACAGGAGCTGGACACGATCGAGCGCCTGGTCAATGCCGAAATCCGCAGGAACAGTGCCGCGGATATCAAGCATCTGCCCTACGACGCCGCAATCAAGGCGGGCGCCATGGCGCTCTTCGGAGAAAGGTACGGTGACGAGGTGCGCGTCCTCAAGTTCGGCGAATTCTCGACTGAGCTCTGCGGCGGCACACACGTTGCGCGCACGGGCGACATCGGCTTCTTCAGGATTACGAGCGAGGGCGGCATCGCGTCCGGCATCCGCCGCATCGAGGCGGTGACGGGCGAAGGCGCGCTCGAGGCCGTAAAGGCCGCCGACGCGACGCTCAAGCGCGTCGCCGGGGCATTGCGCGCTGCGCCGGCCGAACTTGAGGCCAAGGTCGCGCAGCTCCTCGAACAGCAGAAGAAGCTCGAGCGCGAAAATTCATCGCTTCGTTCGAAACTCGCGACGGGTGGCGGCGCCGACCTGGCCGCAAAGGCCGTGCAGGTGAACGGCGTTTCGGTGCTCGCAGTCCCGATTGAGGGTGCCGACGCCGAAACGCTTCGGAATGCGGCCGACCAGTACAAGGGCCGCTTCGAGAACGCCGTGATCGTCCTCGGCAGCGCCGCCGACGGCAAGGTCATGCTGGTTGCGAGCGTGTCGCCCGCGGTCTCGAAGACCGTGAGCGCGGGCCAGCTCATCGGAAAAGTCGCCGAAATGGTCGGCGGCCGCGGCGGCGGCCGTGCGGATTTTGCCCAGGCGGGCGGCAACGATCCCTCCAAGCTCGAGGAGGCCCTGCGCGCCGTGCCGAAGCTCGTCGCCGAGAAGCTCGGAGGAACCTGAACCCGGAGCCACCAGTCGGAGGTTACGTGGGGCTGTTCGCGCTACCGCTTCTGGTGCTGCTCGCCCAGGCCGAGCCGCCTCCTCGCCCTGCCCAAGATGTCTGGGTGTCGGCGCCCAACCGGCCGATTCGTATCAAGCCTGTGGACCTCGACCACGTCGACGTCATCGGCGACGAGCCGCGCTTCGTCGCGCCCACGCGCCGCGACAGGATCGGCCGCATCTGGGCGCCGGTAGCGGTCAACGGCCAGGGGCCGTTTCGCCTCGTGCTCGCCACCGGCGCGAGCCATTCCGCCCTGACTCCGCACCTGGTGGAGAAGCTCGGGATTCAGGCCAATCCCGCCGACATGGTCATGTTGCGCGGCGCGACCGGGTCCGTGGCCGTGCCCATGGTGCCGATCGATACTTTAGAAATCGGCGACTTGTTGATGGAGCCGCGGCGGCTGGCGATCCTCCCGGACGCACTCGGCGGCGCCGACGGCGTCCTTGGCATGGAAGAGCTTGCGAACAAGCGCATCCACATCGACTTCCGTCACGACAGAATCACGATCATGCGCTCGAGGAACCAGCGCGCGGCGGGGGGATTCGAAGCGATTCCGGTGACGTTCCTGCACGAGCGATTGCTCGTCGTGGATGCCTCTATGGGCGGCGTGCCACTGAAGGCGATCATCGACACCGGCGGCGAGACGACACTCGGCAACGTGGCGCTGCGCCTCGCGCTTGCGGAGCGCCGGCGCCACCAGCAGGTTGGCAAGCTCGACCAAATCATCGGGTCGACGCTCGACGTGCAGGTCGGCACTCGCCTGGAGACGCCCGCTCTCACCCTGGGAGCGCTCACGGTGCGAAGTCCTTCGATGACCTTCGCGGACTTCGAGATATTCAAGCACTGGCAATTGACGGAGGAGCCCGCCATGCTGATCGGCATGGACGTGCTCGGGCTCCTCGACACGCTGATCATCGACTACCGGCGCAAGGAACTGCAGGTGAAGCTGCCGCGGAACTAGACGCCGGGCCGACAATCGGAGGTTACGTGGGGGTCTTGACTCTGCCGCTCGCGATCTTCCTGGCCGAGGTCGCCGCGCCGGGCGCGAAGCCGGTTTCCGCCGATTCGGCCACAATTCCGCCCATCCCGATTGTTGTCCCGGAACGCGGCGCCACGACCGGCACCCACGTCATGGAAGACGTGGCGGTCACCGCCGACGAGCCACGCTTCGTCGCGCCAACCCGGCGCGACAAGATCGGCCGCATCTGGGCGCCAGTCGAAGTCAATGGCAAGGGTCCGTTCCGGCTCGTGCTCGATACCGGCGCGAGTCACTCGGCGCTCACCGCCGGAGTCGCGGAGAAACTCGGCATCACGCTCGATCCCGCGCACAAGGTCATGCTCCGCGGTGCGACCGGGTCAGTCGAGGTGCCGATGGTGCCGATCGAGACCCTCGAAGTCGGCGACCTCCTGATCGAGCCGAAGCGCCTGCCGATCATTCCCGATGCGCTCGGTGGAGCCGAGGGTGTGCTCGGCACCGACGGGCTCGGGAACAAGCGCATCCACATCGATTTCCGCAGGGACAGCATCACGATCATGCGCTCGCGGAACGAGCGCGCCACCAACGGCTTCGCGACGATCCCGGTGAAGTTCCTGCGCGGGCGACTGCTCGTCGTGGACGCCTATATCGGCGGCGTGGCGGTGAAGGCCGTGATCGACACGGGCGGCCAGGCGACGCTCGGCAACGAGGCGCTGCGCGCCGCGCTCGCGGAGCATCGGCGCAAATACGGGGTGTTCACTCCGGATGAAGTGACCGGCGCGACGCTCGACGTGCAAACCGGCAACCGCGTTTCGACCCCTTCGGTCGCGCTGGGGGAGATCCTGGTGCGCAATCCCGCGATGACCTTCGCGGACTTTGCGATCTTTGAGCACTGGAAGCTGACGGAGGAGCCGGCCATGCTCATCGGCATGGACGTTCTCGGCCTGCTCGACACGCTGATCATCGATTACCGGCGCAAGGAGCTTCAGGTGAAGCTGCGCCGGAGCTGATCAGGCCGCGCGGCGCGTCTCCATCGGAATCGCGGGCGTTTCCGCCTGCCGGCGGCGATTCGTGACCATGCGCTCGTGCAGCTCGCAGATGATCTCGCTGCCCTTCGTGCTGCCGACGCCCGGAATGAGTGCATGCACGAGGCAGACAATCCCGCCCCACAGCATGCGAAAGCCAAAGCCCGTTGCGCTGGCGAAGTGCCCCCAATAGCTCTCGTTCACACTGGCGGGGTGGTCGGTGAACAGGCGGTTCCAGGCGCTCATGCGGCTATTCTAGTTCCAATAAAAGCAAAATTTCTCCCATTTCATGTGATTTTAATAACTGTTATTAGCAAAGTTTGCTAATATCTCGCAATGAGCAAACTCGACCGGATCGACCGGCAGATCCTCGCACTGATGCAGGCTGATGCCTCGCTGCCGATCCAGCAGATCGCGGACCAGGTCGGTCTCTCCGTGAATCCCTGCTGGAGGCGCATCCGCCAGATGGAAGCGGAGGGCGTGATCCAGGGACGCGTCGCACTCGTGAACCCGGAGAAAGTGGGGCTCGGCCTCACGGTGTACGTGCGCGTGAAGACGAACCAGCACAGTGCCGACTGGGCGCGAAAGCTCAACGAAGTGATCGAGGCCATGCCCGAGATCCTCGAGTGCCATCGCATCGGGGGCGACGTCGACTACCTGCTGAAGGTCGTCGTCGAGGACATGGCCGGCTATGACCGCACCTACAAGGCGCTGATCGGACGCCTGCCGAGCCTGGCCGACGTCTCCGCGCTCTTCTCGATGGAGCGCCTGAAGTCCGTCACCGGCCTGCCGATTCCCGCCGAAAGCTGAAACAATCGCCGCGTCATGGCAGTCCTGGTCCAGAAATACGGCGGTTCCTCGGTCGGTTCCGTCGCGCGCATTCACGCCGTCGCCTCGCAGGTCCATGCGCTCGCAAAGCAGGGCCACCAGGTCGCGGTCGTCGTATCCGCGATGGGCGATTCGACCGACCGCCTGATCGAGCTGGCGCGCGAGGTCTGTCCGGAGCCCGATGCACGCGAGCTGGACGCACTGCTCGCGACTGGCGAGATGGTCTCGACCACGCTGCTCGCGATCGCGCTCAAGAAAGCCGGTTGCGGCGCGCGCTCTTACAATGCGCTGCAGCTTCCGATTGAGACGACCGGGCCCGCGGGCCGCGCGCGCATCCAGCGCGTCGACTGCGATCGTCTCAGGAAAGATCTTGCGGATGGTGTCGTGCCCGTCGTCGCCGGGTTCCAGGGCCGCGCGGCGAACGGGGATATCACGACGATCGGTCGCGGCGGCTCCGATACGACCGCCGTCGCGCTTGCGGTCGTGCTGAAGGCCGACGAATGCCAGATCCTGACCGACGTGGATGGCGTCTACACGACCGACCCGCGCATGGTGCCGGACGCGCGCCGCCTGCCCCAGGTCAGCTTCGAGGAGATGATCGAACTTGCAGGGCAGGGCTCCCGCGTATTGCACCTGCGCTCGGTCGAATTTGCGGCCCGCCACGGCATGAGGCTCCGTGTGCTCTCGAGCTTCGGGCCCGGGCCGGGCACACTCATCTACGAGGAGAATCCGAACGTGGAAGGCCCCGTCGTTTCCGGCATCGCATTCAATCGCGATGAAGCCGCAATCGCAGTCACCCAGGTTCCGCACGAGGCGGGCGTTGCCCACGCGATCCTCGCCCCGGTGTCGGAGGCTTCGATCGAAGTGGACATGATCGTCGTCAACGCACCGCGCGAGGGGCGCGTGGATCTGTCCTTCACCGTGCATCGCGACGACTACGCCCGCGCGCTCGAGCTGACGCGTGCTGCCGCCGGCCGCTACGCCGGTGCGGCGGTCGCAGGCGACGATCGAGTTGCGAAACTGGCCGTCGTCGGCTCCGGCATGCGCTCGCACGCCGGCGTCGCGGCGCGGCTGTTCGAGACGCTGGGAAAGGAGGGAATCAACGTCCGGCTCGTCTCGACCTCCGAGATCAAGATCAGCGTGCTCGTGGCTGAAAAGGAGCTGGAACGCGCGGTTCGCGCGCTGCATAGCGCCTACGGTCTCGAGCGCCCGCCAAGTCCTTGATTTGACATAATCATAGTTGTCTGACCCCTGTGCTATCATTTTTGCGCGATCGATAAGAAACGACGGCATGGGGAGAAGGGAGCATGCTGATCCTGACGCGTCGCGTCGGCGAAGCGCTGATGATTGGGGATAACGTCACCGTCACGGTTCTCGGAATCAAGGGCAATCAGGTCCGCATCGGCGTTCTCGCGCCGAAAGAAGTCGGCGTTCACCGCGAAGAGATTTACGAGCGCATCCGCCACGAGAAAATGGCGCCTGCCGAAGAAGGCAAGGACCCCGCCACAGCCGCGATCGTCTGATCGCGCTCTACCTTAGTTCTTTGCCGGCCGAGCGGCCGGTGAGTATCATTTGCGCCCCTTCGCGCTGACAGGCGAGCACCGGAGAGATGGCCGAGTGGTCGAAGGCGCACCCCTGCTAAGGGTGTATGGGCCAAAAGCCCATCGAGGGTTCGAATCCCTCTCTCTCCGCCAATTATCATTTTCATGACAGCTCATGCTGTCTCGGAATACCGGAAATTCCCTTGAATCTCCGGGTGTTCCGAGCGCATAGCGTTTCGTAGGTTCTGGTGCGTTGGCGGTGGACAGGTAGCATCAAAGCGTCCGGCAGGAGCCTGTGATGACCAAGCCGATTGCTCGGGACCCGATCTACCGCGGCCGGCGCTTCGAGGCGGAAATCATCGAGTTATGCGTTCGCTGGTACATCACCTACCGGCTGAGCTATCGGGACCTCGTCGCCATGATGGCCGAGCGCGGATTGCCCGTGTCTCACACCACGATCCTGCGGTGGGTGATCCGGTACGTACCGGAGTTCGAAAAACGGTGGAGCCGACGGGCGCGAGAGGTCCACTCATCCTGGCGGGTTGACGAGACGTACATCTCCATGCGTGAAAAGTGGCACTACCTCTACCGCGCCGTCGACAAGCGTGGGAAAAGCGTCGACTTTCTGCTCCGACCCGATCGAGGCATCGCGGCGGCACAGGCATTCTTCCGCAAGGCATTGGCCACTAGCCTGCCGCGGTGGCCGCGCAAGATCACGCTTGACGGGCACGCGCCGAGTCATCTAGCGCTGCGGCTTCTGCGCCGGGAGAATCCAAAGTGGAAGTATGTTCTCGTCAGGAACTGTCCCTACCTGAACAACATCGTTGAGCAGGATCATCGCGCGATCAAACGCCGCTGCGCTTGCATGCTGGGCTTCAAATCGTTCGGCAATGCAGCGATAACGCTTGCTGGCATCGAGTTGGCGCATCGGATTCACAAGCGACAGTTCTCGTTCGGCCCCGGTCGTCAGTGGCGGGTCCAGTCACTCAAGCAGCTTTGGGACGAGGCCCTCGTTCCAGCTTAAAACTGAGATCAGAGCCCACGAATGGCCTGCTTTCTCCTGCCGCCACCGCACCAGAACCGGCACGTCGCAAATACTCGAACATCTGGAAAAATCAATGTGATGCCTGCTTAGTCGCCCGCTTGACTCGTCGGCCAGCACATCTCGAGCCACAACTCCAGTGTCTTGTCGTGCCACTCCACGTTGCCCAGGAGATATGGCTGCATTTCTTCGAGATAGCGTGATCGGAGTATGCCCCTATCCAGATGCCCGGCCCGTGCGAGACGAACAACGTCGTCGCGGTCGCGCTCGCTATTTCGCTCCAGCTTGGACAGTGCGAGGTCGTGCGCTTCCAGAGCAGACAAGGCGAGATGCTTCCAGTGCGTGGAAGGGAACATGCGTTCCAGGCGGGCCAGGTAGTCGGTGGGCGCCGTCGCTATCGTGACATGTTGCATGTACAGACGATACTTGCGGTGCAGCTCCGACTGTAACCCGGCGATCGCTTCGATATCGTCATTGCCATTTCGCGGAAGGACGGATAGGAAATCAATATCGGATGTTTCGCGGCCCACACCGTAGTGCTGTGCCACGACAAAGCCTCCGATGCAGTGAAACTCTATCGCTCCCGAGAGGCGTTCATCCAAGTCCTGCAGGAACGATCGCCACGGTTCAGGCGGCGCGTCGCGATTCGGCTTACGCGGCATAGGACAACTGATCGCCGCTCAAGGACGTCAGCAGGTTCCAGTGTCGTGCAAGAGGAGGGCGGTGCTCCGCGAGCCAGTGGCGCTCTGCTGCAGACATCGATTCACGGCCAAGAGTGTCTTCTTTCGCCAGACGCGCGCGTTCAAGTTGCTGTTCGACGGTAGACAGCCTCTCTTCCGCAATCGGGAAATCGGCGTGACAGGCGGCAAATGCCTTGGCCATTGCCACGACGAATCCAAGTCGGTTCTGCACATCGTGACGCTTTGAATGGTCGACGAGCCACTGCCAGTCGAGATCCGGATAGGTGAGCAATACCCAAGGCAGCGCCTCCGACAGGCGGACTTCGAGGTCCGGCTGCAGCAAAGCTTCCAATACCACCGCCGCCGGATTGGCTTTCGTATGCGTGCGCAGATGCGCAAAGCCCGGGTAACCCAGACTTGCAAACCATCGGGCCAGCTTTGCGGGATCTGCTGCCGTGCCCGCGCTTGCCGTTTCTGGCATGGGCAAAGCCGTTGCCGAAAGGCGATAAAGAGCCGCAGCCGCCCGGGCAAGTTTCGCAGTAACCGGCCGCTGCCCGCTCTCCAGTTGGGAAAGATAGGGCTGCGATACGCCCAGGCGACGGGAGGCTGCCACCTGTGTCAATCCGGCTTTCGCCCTGCCTGCCTTAAGTTGCTGATTCTTCATGCCTCGCATTATATTGCAACTATTGCAATAGTGAAAGTGTTTCAATGGCGGAACCAACGTGACGGGGCGCTGAATTCCGGCAATGAACAAGAACGGGACCGAGCGACTGGGCGACGCGATTACCTGGCGTTAACTCTTGTTATGACGTTGCGGTGGCTGGAGGAAAACAGCCTGACTCAACGGCTTTTCGGAGATGCTGGCCTGCAAATACGTTGGCGAACTTGTTGGTACGAATACTCAGGAATTCGAGAAAGAGATTGTGAAACAATCACCTATGACAACAGTTGGATTCCTCTCTCTCCGCCAATTTCTCCCCGAAACCTGTGCGGAGTCGAATCCGAAGAGTATGCGGGTTGGCTTGACGGCATCGCATCGCGAAGCCGATCACCGTCGCGCCGTGACTGCAATTCAGCTGCTCAAGACCGCAGGGACCTCGAGCGGGCTTATTTTTTTGCTGCCGTCTCGACTCGACAGACTGCGTCCATCTTTCGAAATGCCTGCAGCAGCGCCTGCGCGGCGCGGCCCGCGGCTGCCGCACCGACTCCTGACGGCGTTGCCGGCGCAATCTGGAACAGGATTTCGCCGTGGCGGTCGAGGAAATAGACTGTCCAGGCCGGTTCTTCCGGCCAGCGTGCGACACGCGAATAGATGACGCCGACGTCGAGCGTGGAAATGCGCCCGCTCAGGACGTCAGCCTCGCCGCCGACGTGCCAGTCGCCCCGTTCGACCTGGCGCAGGCCGGGCAACGCGCCGCGAACTCGCCAGGTGTGCCTGCCGCTGTGCAGGGAAACGACGAGGTCCGGCTGCCGGCGCAGCCAGTCCCAAACCTTCGACAGTTCGGTGCCTCGCACGCCGGCGCGCTCGGTACCGGGAAGCGCGTCGAACACGACAGACTCCGGCACATGGATGTCATGCGCGAGGTCGACGAGCCATATCCGCGGGTTGCGTGCGAGTTCAGACCGAATCACGTCGCGTTGCGTCCGTGTCGCGCACAGGGGATCCGACTGGCGATCGAATACGGCGAGTCCAAGGACCGTGGCGGCGATCATCGCCGCCACGGTCCAGCCGAGCACCTGCAGCGGACGGGCCGCAGCAAGTCCTCCGCGCCCCGTGCGCTTCCGCACCGGTCAGAACTCCAGCCGGACTCCCATGCGCACCCCCCGGCCGGGCAGCGGCAAGATGTCCTTCAGGGGCGACGTCGACTGCCGCGCTTCCTCGTCCAGCAGGTTGTTGCCGCTCAGGAACGCGAACAAGGAGCCCTTGGCGACTGTCCAGCGATAGCTCACATCGAGCGACAGCATCGTAAAGCCGTCAGTCGGCAGCTCGTTCGCTGCCACCTTGTCCTGTTTACCGTGCCAGGTCGCGTCCATGCCGAGGTGCAGGCGCTCGAGGTCGTAGTCCAACCCCAGGCCGAGCCGATACGGCGGCATGAATGGCAGGTCGCCGCCGTCCTTCACCTCGCCGCGCACGTAGTCGCCCTTGAGCAGCACTGTAAGGTCGCCGATCTCGACCGCGGAGACCGGCAGGCCGAGTTGCGCCTCGAAGCCGTAAAGGTCGGCGTCTTCCTGCTGGTACGCGAACACCGGTACGCCCTCGTCGGGGTCGATCACACCGGTCGGCGCCACGAAGATGTAGTCCTGGTAGCTGTTGTAGAAGGCGCCGATGTTCCAGCGGATTCCGGCGCCGAGGCTGCGCAGCGCAACGTCGAACGTGTAGCCGGTCTCCTTGCCAAGCGTCGGGTCGCCGACTTCGACGCGCCCCAGCGCGGCGTGGAAGCCGTCGGCGTAGAGTTCAGTCGCCTGCGGATGTCGCTCGGTGCGGGTGACGTTGACCGCGAGCGCGTTGCGTTCGGTGAACCGCCGCACGACGCCAAGCGAAAGGTTGTATGCATCTTCGTCGTAGTCCGGCAGCCCGCTCGCAGCCTCCGGCGTTATCTGCTGGTTGTCATAGCGCAGTCCGCCCTGGAGCGTCCAGTCACCGAGATTCCGCTCCTCGACGCCGAATAGCCCGAGCGTCTTCGTGATCGAAGGCGGCACGAACGCTTCTTCGCCAACGGCCTCGAAATCCTGGTGTCCGTACTGTACGCCCGCCGTGCCGCGCCAGCCCTCGCCAAATGAATGATCGAGCGACGCGCGCGCCTCGTATTGCGTGTTGAAGAACACCGTGCCCGGCTCCCCGGGCCCTTCGAATTCGGTATGCGTATAGTCGACATAGCCGGCGCGGAGCTTCAGCGTCTGCAGTCGATCGCCCTCGAAATCGAGTCGGCTTTTCAGGTCGTAGCGGTCTTCCTCCATGTCGATGAAGGCCTCCTCCTCGGGCGCGAGGCCGTAGTTCGTGTCGAAGCGGTTGGCGGAGATGCCGATCGAGCCGCGGTCTCCGAACCACGAAGCACCGGCGCCGACACCCGAACTGTCACTCGCGGTGTTTGGCACCGTGCCGTGCCCCTCGAGGATCTCGCCGCCGGAGGCCTCGAGCTGCTCGCGCAGACGCTTCGAGGTCTGGTCACCCGGAATGCTGACGTCGTCCGTTTCCCGCGAGTAGCCGTCCACGCGCATGAACAGGCCGCCGACCTTGCCGCCGAACGCCGCGACGCCCGTTTTCTCGTCGAGCGCCGTGTCGCCCCGGATTTCCGCGGTGAGCTCAAAGGACTCGTCGGGCGCCGTGTCCGGCAGCCGGCCGTTCACGACGTTGACGACGCCGCCCGAGCCGCCGCTGCCATACAGCAGCGCCGTTGGCCCGCGCAGGATCTCGATGCGGTCCGCCAGGGCGGCCTCGATCGTGACCGCGTGGTCTTCGCTGAGGGTCGAGGCGTCCATCGAGCTGATGCCGTCGTCCAGCATCTGCACGCGATAGCCTCCGAGACCGCGAATGACGGGCCGACTCGCGACCGGGCCGTAATAGGTCGAGCTGACGCCTGGCTGACCGGAAATTGTCTCGCCGAGGCTGCTGGACACACTCCGCACCAGATCTTCGCCGGTAACGACGGTGATTGGCTGCGCGGTCTCAAGCGGGCTGGAAGAGAGCGGCGTCGCCGTGACGACGACGGCTTCGAGCGAATCGTGGTGTCCCGGCGTTTCGGCCATCGCCGTGAGGGGCGATGCGCAGGCGAACGCTCCCAGCAGAAATGAAATCTTTGCGGTCGACATGGGATGACTCCTGTACCAACGGGTTAGCCCGCGCGCGCGGAAAAGCGCATGACGCGGGTCAGAATCAACGTTTGGCAGCGCGCCGGGTTGGGCGCGATTCAGGAGATCGTCGGGGGACCGCGTGCGTCGTAGGAATGGACAAATAACGGCGTGACCGGAATCGACAGCCGTTCGGTGGAAACCCGCAGAAAGGCGCCGCTGGCGGCAGGCAGGCGCAGCGCCGGAGGTGGCGTCGCCGTGCGTTCGAATTGGATGCAGAGCCCGCAATGTACGGTATGACCGGCTTGGGCAGCGTTGCTCTTGTGAATGTGCGCCGCCTGCGCAAGGCCGGCCGCAACGAATAGAGTGAGGATGACGGCAAGCGCGACACGCGGCATCCAGAGAATGCGCGTCAGCCGATACGGCGCAGCAATCGAACGGAGCGCCATTGGGGACAGAGGCCTCGCGGTCCGCTATGTCAAATCAGCCTACACCCACGTGCCCACCGCGGGCAAACGCGAGGTCCTCCATTGGAACGTTCGTCACGCTATCTCCGGCCCCCGCTTTGCGTGAAGCCGCTGCGACTTCGCGGCAGTCTGAGCGGCTGGCATTCCACAGAGATTCAAATGGAGAACGGCCCGGAAGCGCGGATCCGACACGATTGAACGGCTCAATTTGTTGTTCACCAAGCGGTTTTTTGAACACGGTTCTGATGGTACAAATATTCAGTGGTTTGAATAAAACGTTGTAAATCAGTTGACTACGCCGGGGCGTTGCTTCCTCTCTCTCCGCCAATTTTTTCCTGAAACTTGGTCTAGTCTTGACGTCGAAAGAACGCTTCTTCGCTCGGCGGCATGCATCGCCAATACGGTCTCTGGCAAACGTCATTAGTTTTACTCATTCATTGAGCTCCTTGTTCCTAGCGCAGATCACCGAGTCTTGGCTCGCTGAGTACAGTGAGGAACGGTCCCGCGCAGCCCAGGTGCCGCCGTTGACCTTCTTGCCGAGACCACAACGACCGGGAAACTCCAGTTCTGCACGACGACGCGCTCACAGGGCCATCAGCACGCGGGGGGAGCCGCCGTTGTACCGTTACGATCTGGCGTCGTGGGCGGCACTCGCGCGATCGCGGGAATGATTTGATCCGCGACAATGCTATGCCGCCAGCGGTTCCAGATGCCGCCCTGCATGTAGTTACCCGCAGTGAACACCACGGCTAGCTCGGCATCGGGGACGACGATGAGGAGCTGCCCACCGTTGCCGCTCGCCTCGTACTCCTGGTAGGTACGACCGCCTGAATTTAGTTCGTTCAGGTGCCAGGTGTACGCATCGGCTCCGACCCCATAGCTGTTACCGAAGTCCTCGTCGCTCAGGCCCGTCGTTGCCGGTGTGATGTCCATGTGGGGCGCAGTCGACTCCTTCACCCATGATTCACTGACGATGCGGCGACCATTCCACTCGCCACCGTCGAGGTACGTTTGGCCGACCTTGAGCAGATCGCGCGGCAGAACGAACGAGCCGCCTGCCTGGTAGCCTTCGTCGGTCGGGGTGAGCGGCCAGTGATAGCGACCAAACTGCAGCGGTCGCGCGACCGTTTCCTCGAAGAGCTGAGGCAGCCACGTCCCAGTGGCTTTGGTCAGCGCGCCACCAACCAGATTCGTGTTGGCGGAGCAATAGGCATAGTGCGTGCCGGGATCATGCTTCATACGAAGGTCGAGCGTGTACTTCCACCAGTCTGGCTGCTGGCGTTGCGTTGTCATCGTGTTCTCGTTGCCGAGAGATTCCTCGTCGTAGTCGTCGCAATCGAGGCCGGCTGAGTGCGTCATCAGGTGCGCGAGCGTGATCTGTGCCTTGCGCGGATCAGGATTGGCGAATGGCCCAAGTCCGCCGAGCAGTTCGTAGATGCGCGTCTTCGGAGAGATTATCACGCCTCGCAACATGGCGGCGCCAAGCATCACCGACGAGAATGTCTTACCGGCCGAGCGCATGTCGTGGGGCGTGTCGCGGTCGAAACCGCGGAAATATTCCTCGAGCACGAGCTTGCCGCGATGCGCTATCAGCAGCGAGTGGATCAGTGAGGGGCGCCGCTCGGAAGGATTCGCCGCGATGATGCGTCGCACCACCTGTGCGAGCGCATCTTCGTCCATTCCGGTGTCGCGTGCACTCGCCGTCGACCATCCGTCGCCGATAGCAGCCGGGCGACGATATTGATAGGCGGCCTCGACGGGCTTGCGCGGGAAGAAGCCAATCGCCTCAACGGGCGACCGCCGGGTCAACTCGAGCGCGCCCACGTTCGGCCAGCGGAGTTTCAGCCGTGGCGGAGTACCTTCGAGGCGCATCTCGTGGCGGATCTCCAGCCCATCTGGAATCCGTCGTTCCAGAAGCACGATGTCGCCTTCGCGCCTCACATCGAAGTATGACGCGCCGCCGGTCGAATTGAGCTCGGGATTGCGGATCACCCCCACCATCGCACCGGACTCCACGTCTTCCAGCTCGCCGGCGTTGCGAAAGATGTGCAGGTAAAGGCTGAACCGATCGGGAAGCGGCTCGACCTTGCCACGCCACGTACCAGCATCCGCAGGTTCGAGACGCGCGAGGGTCGCGAAAGGTTGTCCGGAGCCGCCCGGGTCGCGGCGATCCGTGGTCTCACCGGCCGGGCGAAGCCACCAGCCGTCGATCGCATGCCCGGCACCGTTCACTCGGCCGCGATACTTGCCGCGATTCCCGGAGAAGACACATGTGATGTTTCCGGTGTCGACATCACATACCGTTTCTGCACCCGCGATCAGCGCCCGCCAGCTTTCGCCGTCGCGGCGAATCGTGAGATCCCCCTTCAGTGCAGGTGGAAAGCTCAACTCGTGCGCCCAGATTCCGATCAACGGTTCCAGGTCCTGGGCGTCAGCCGGCGTTTGCGCCCGTGCGAGCAGCAGTGGCAGAACGGCGGCCGTGACGACGCCTGCGACGGAGCAGGCGATTCGCGCGCGAAACACGGTGTCGCTAGTGAGGTCGGACATGTGTACCTTCCTAAGTCGCCGCGCGCGACCTTAGCCACTCGAGGATCGGTTCACGGCCAGTCTGCAAATTGTTCCGCAGCGCCGCGCAGGCCGCGCGCAAGTCGCGCTTCCGCAGGGCAGCCATGATCTGCCGGTGGTTCGCAATGGCCACCGCTACGTTGCGGCTCTCCCGCATGAGCGTAATTTCGTAGCGGCGCGTGCGCCGAATGATCTGGCGGATCAGTTCGATCAGTACCTTGTTCGGACAGGCGGCGATGAGCTCAAGGTGAAAGTCGTCATCGAGGTTGATGATGGTCTCGGTGTCGCGCGTTCTCGCAATCGTCTCGTTGATCTCCTGCAGGCGCTGCATCCCTTGCCGGGAGGGGAGGCCGGCAAGCCGCAGCGCTTCGGGGTCCAGAATCGGGCGGATGTCGTATAGCTGCTCGAACTCGTCGATTTCGAGCGGGCGCACGAAGTACCCGATGCGCGCGACGCTGCGCAACGCGCCTTCCTGCGCGAGACGCACGAGCGCTTCACGCAGCGGCGTGCGGCTCACGCCGAGCTGTTGCGAGAGATGTACCTCGTTGATGCGCTGGCCGGCCGGGAGTTGCCCGTCGACAATGAGCTGTCGGAGCCGGGTCGCGACCGAATCGCTGAGGTTGTCATGGATGAGGCTCAAAGATTCAGCCGGCTGCATACTGTATACAGTATGCAGATTCGGCAGACTCTGCAAGGCTTTCGCGCGCACGTCGAGTGCGCGCCCACCTCATTCGAGGTAAGACGTTGCCGAAATGACGGCAATGGACCCGATTCAATTGGTCGGGGTAACAGGATTTGATCGGGCGACTCCCGCTTCCCGAAAAAAGTCGTCGCCCTTCAGGACATCTTCTTTCGCCTGATTTTGGTGGTACCAATATTCAAGTGTTTGAGAATGTCTATATGAAACAGCACCATACCGAGGAGTATTGTTTCCTCTCTCTCCGCCAGTTTCCAGAGTTGGCCAGCGTAATCGTCTCGCTTGGGCCACAGACAAGTCAGCGCGAGTTTCGCGCGAATTTCTGCCGATACCTCAGCCGATCCCGTGCTCTCGATTCGGGTTGATTCCGAGCGCAGCATCCACGCCACGCGTGGAAGATTTACGACTACTCCGTCGCCCTCATGTCGATGACGACCTTGCCTCTGGAATGCCCCTGGGCGAGATATGTAAGAGCATCCTTTGCTCGCTCGAACGCAAATAATTTATCGATCACCGGCTTGATGCGCTCCGCTTTCAGGAGCTCGCCGATTTCGGAGAGTTGCCCGCCGTCGGGACGCACGAAGAGAAATGAATAGCTGACCCCCCGCCTTCGCGCAAGACGCATGATCTTGCGACTCATCAGTCCGAACACAAACGCCAAGACGAAGTTCAACCGTCTGGCGCGAGCGAATGCTGCGTCCAGCGGTCCGACGAGAGACACGATCTTGCTCCCTGGCTTGAGGATGCCGATGGACTTCTCAATCGTGTCACCCCTGACGGTGCCGAGCACGACATCGTAGCCGCGCAGCACTTTCTCGAATTCTCCTTTCTTGTAGTCGACCACCTCGTCTGCGCCAAAGCTGCGCGCCAGTTCGACATTGCACGTGCTGGTGGTAGTTCCCACCTTGGCACCAAGGTGCTTTGCCAGCTGGATTGCGAACGTGCCAATTCCGCCGGACCCTGCGGGGATGAACACCTTCTGATCAGCCTGAAGGTTGGCGCGTTCCTTCAGTGCCTGCCATGAGGTGAGCCCGACCATCGGGATCGATGCTGCCTGCACGAAATCCAGATTGGGCGGCTTCAGCGCGGCGGCGCTCTCTGGCACCACCGCGAATTCAGCGAGCGAACCCTTGCCAAGATCGAAGATGCTGGCGAAGACGGCATCGCCTGGTTTGAATCGAGTCACGCGGCTGCCGACCTCGGTCACCACACCGGCGAGATCGCTGCCCAGCGTGGCCGGCAATTGGAACCGCAGAACGGGTTTGAAGACCCCCGTCGGAATCATGTTGTCAATCGGGTTCAGGCCCGCTGCGTGTACCCGAACCAGCAGTTCGTCGGGCTTTGGCACTGGGCGGGAAACGTCGGCGAACCCGATCTCGGGCGACTTGCCATAGCGTTTGAATGTGAGTGCTTTCAAGTTGCGCTGCCCAGGAGCATTGTTTCCTCTCTCTCCGCCAAGTTTTCTCGGTCCCTTCCAGTCACCTGAAGAGATCAGCACACAGTGTCGTCGCCGTCCAGCGGAGGCGCATTGCCCATGACTTCGTTTCCCGCATGCAAGAGACCATCGGCGTAATCCGCGGTCACGTCGAAATGGCGTCCAGCAAGATGCGCGCGACATCTTCAGAGCGCTCCAGGGAGGAGAAGTGGCCGGTGCGGGGCAAGGTGATCCGTTGAACTTCCGCCAACGAGCTTGCTACCCGATCTCGCTCGGCGGGCCGAGACCAGTCACGGTCGCTGTAGACCAACGTGACCGGCGCTGACACTTCCGCATAACGGCGCCGCGCGCGGTTGAATCCCTTGAGGCTGCGGTAGATCGCTCGGGCCACCCTCGAGTAACCCTTGCGGCGGCCGCTTCTCAAGAGTTCGAACAAGAAGTCTTCTGGCAGCTTGGCCTTATCGACGAAGCCACCGTGCAGCACTGCACGCATGATCGGCCGGGGCTCGAGGCAGGCGAATACCGGCCCTAACCCGGGCAGCCGTACACTTGTGATGATGAATCTGGCGAGCCAGTTGCCGCGCTCAAGTCCAGCAGGGTAGTCGTAGCTGTTGAACGCTACGACCCGGTTCACCCTGCCTTTGAGATCGATCGATGCGGACAATGCGAGGGCAGCCCCGAGCGATTCACCGGCCAGCGTAACGCCGTTAAGGTTCAGTCCACTGGCGAATTCGACGACTGCGGCTCGCAACTCCGGCTCCTCGTACCTTGCGCCAGGAACGATGTCGGACCATCCCATCCCGGGGAGATCCAGCGCAAAGACGGTGTAGTGGCCCCACAGCCGTGGAATCACTCGCTGGAAGTAGTCCAGTTGGGTGCGAACGGTGTGCATCAGAACCAGGGGCGGGCCGGTGCCTGCGGTGTAGTAGCGCAGCCGCGAACCATCGGAACGGGTGAAGAACCGGACCTCACCTTGGCCGTTGCTCCACGTTGTCGTGTACGTCGTGTCTGGAAAGTCGTTGTGTTTCATTTCCGTCCTTCGTCAGGCTCACGACATGCAACTGCGCTGGCGCAGCTGGATAACTGCCTCAACATCTGAGAGATCGACCGCACCACGACGACATCAATGCGGTACTGCTGGCGTAGTGCCTCGGCGAGTGTTTGAAGCCGTTCCAGCCGGCGCCCTAGGAGGATCAGAGAATGACCCTGCGCGGCATATTGGCGAGCGGACCTCTCGCCGATGCCACTCGATGCCCCCGAGACGAGGAGCCACGACTTGAGTGTTGCTGTCATTTCGTTCACCTGTAACTGTTCACTGAAGGGCGCCGTAGTAGTTGCTGCCTGCATTTCGCGCATCCCATCCGCCACCCAAAGCCCGGAACGAGGAGATGACGGCGCGCGCTGCTTCGGTTTGCGCCTGCGCCTTCTCGTCGCGCATCTGCAACCGGTTGCCGTCGGCAATCAGTACCTCGATCAAGCTGACAACGCCGCCTTTGTAGGCCGCAAACGAGTTCTCGCGCGCACGCGCGAGCGACGATTCACCCTGCGTCAGGATGCGGACCTGGGCCTCGCGATTGACGAGTGCCGAAAAGGAGTTCTCTACTTCCTCGCTCGCCCGCAGCACGGCCAGCCGGTAGGCCGCGAGTGCTTCGGCCTCCTGGCCGCGCGCGGCGGCGATCTGCGCATCGACGCGGCCGAAGTCGAATAGACGCCAGCGAAGTCCGAGGACACCCTGGGCCTGGTTCGCACCCGTTGTGAAAAGGTTGCCGCTCGAAATTGCCGTGGCGCTGCCGAGCAGCGCGCCGAGCGAGAATTTGGGGTAGTACTCCGAAATCGCCACGCCGATGCGCGCGTTGGCTGCTGCAAGGCGCCGCTCGGCCACGATGAGATCCGGTCTGCGGCGAATCATCTCGGCAGGCGTGCCGGTTTCGGCCAGGCCTGGAGCGATTGGGATAGATGCCGCCGGGCTCAATTCTGCGCGGTAGGTTCCCGGTTGCACTCCGACGAGCACGTCCAGCGCGTTCATCGCGGCATCCAGCCCAGCCTCCAGGACTGGGATCTGCGCCTCGACCTGAGCGAGCGAACCCTCGGCTTGGCGTACCTGCAGCTCAGCGGCGACTCCCTTGTCGTACTGGAGCTTGACCATAGAGAGAAGCTGACGGCGCGTCTCCGTTTGCTGTCGGGCGATCGCGATGCGCGCCTGCAGCCCCCGGATCGTGACGTACACATCCGCCGTTTGCGCGGCCACGGCGAGCTGCGTTGCCACAGCGCCGGCTTCGGATGCCTGATACTCCGCGCGTGCGGCCTCCTGGCCTCGCCGCAGCCCGCCGAACATGTCGAGTTCCCAACTCGCACCGATGTTGGCCTCGTAGTAGCTGCCATTGCGGTCGAAGTCGGGCGCGGCGTCGAGCACCTGTCCAAGCGGGGTCTCGACGGACTGATAGGTTTTTGCGCCTAGCGCACTTACATTGGCCGTTGGAAGCAGCGCTGCGTCAGCCACGCGTAACGACGCTCGCGCCTGGGCGACACGTGCCGCCGCCTGCGCGATGTCCAGGTTCTGCTCGAGCGCCAAGGTGACGAAGCGCGTCAGCACCGGATCGTCGAAACCAGCCCACCAGGCCTTGAGATTCGCCTGGCTTCGGGTCTCCCGGTGCGAGACGGTCTCGTGACCTTGAAAGCCGGACGATACGGACAGCTGGGGCGCGCGATAGTCTGGGCCGACCGCGCAGCTCGCCGTGAGGCTGATGCTCAGGATGAGGGTGATCACGTGGGGGCGGGCAAGCATAGGAGTGTCTCGTTGAGGTTGAACTGCTGAGGTGACTATATGCCAAACTAGTCACTAGTTGTCAAGAGCGTCAACGCGAGGTATCGTGCCTCCCATGAATGAAATTGCAGCATCCGTCCCGTCTGTGCGAGGCCCCGCCGAACACGATGTTCGGGATCAAATCGTGGCGGCGGCCGATCAGCACTTCAGCCGCTACGGCTACGAGAAGACTACGGTGTCCGACCTGGCCAAAGCGATCGGTTTCTCGAAGGCTTACATCTACAAGTTCTTCGATTCCAAGCAGGCCATCGGCGAGGCCATCTGCGCCAGGACCTTGAGTGCGTTAGTCGCGGCGGTGGAGGAGGCCGTGGCTGGCGCGCCCACGGCCACGGAGAAATTCCGTCGTATGTTCAAGAGTTTAACGGCGACCAGCGTGAATCTGTTCTTCAACGATCGCAAGCTGTACGACATCGCGGCATCGTCCGCCGGCGAGAATTGGCCGTCTGCTCGCGCCTACAAGGAGCGTATCCGGCATATCCTTATGGACATCATCCGCGAAGGTCGGGAGTCCGGTGAGTTCGAACGCAAGACCCCGCTGGACGAGACTGTGCGCGCGACCTATCTCGTCATTCATCCCTACGCGAATCCGCTCCTGCTCCAGTACAACCTCGATCTCGTCGAGGATGCGCCTGTCCAGCTCTCGAACCTGGTGCTGCGGAGCTTGGCTCCCTGAATATTTTTCGAGGTGACTATTGACTGTATGAGTCACTAGAAGTATGGTGGGGCCACGAATTTCCGGAGGCTCCCATGCTGCAACGCCGCGATGCTCCCTTTGTTACCCTCATCGGCCTCCTGCCTCTCGTCTTGGCGGCCTGTAGTGACGCCGCTTCTTCAACTGACCCGCGGACGCAGCCGCCGCTGGTGCGACTAGAGGCTGTCGAAACCGCCGTCGAGTCAGAGCGCTCATTCACCGGAATCGTCGCGGCCCGCGTGCAGAGCGACCTCGGCTTCCGAGTCCCCGGAAAGGTCCTGGAACGCCTGGTTGATGCCGGGCAATCCGTCAAGCGCGGCCAGGCGCTCATGCGCATTGATCCCACGGACCTGAGGCTCGCCATGCGCGCGCACGAAGAGGCCGTCACCGCCGCCAAGGCGCGCGCACGCCAGGCCGCGGATGACGAGGCGCGATACCGCGATCTCGTCGCAGGCGGTGCTGTTTCGGCATCGGCCTATGACCAGGTCAAGGCTGGCGCCGAGTCGGCAAAAGCGGAGCTCAATGCAGCCGAAGCGCAGGCCGACGTTGCCCGCAACGCGACGAGCTATGCAGTCCTGTTTGCGGATGCGGATGGCGTGGTCGTCGAGACTCTGGCGGAGCCGGGGCAGGTCGTCGCTGGCGGCCAGGTCGTCGTGCGCGTGGCGCACGCCGGACGTCGCGAGGCCATCATCGAGCTTCCCGAGACCCTGCGTCCGGCGATCGGATCCACCGGCCGGGCAACTTTGTACGGCAGTGGAGTGACGGGCCCCGCGAAACTTCGTCAGTTGTCGGACGCGGCAAACCGCCAGACTCGAACGTTCGAGGCTCGGTACGTGCTTGAGGATAGTCTGGCACACGCGCCTCTCGGCTCGACAATCTCCATCCAAATTTCCGACGGCCGGCATGCCCCGGCGTTGCAGGTACCCATCGGCGCGATATTCGATCCGGGCACGGGACCAGGCGTATGGGTCGTCGAAGGGGAGGCGCCTCGGGTCACGTGGCGTGCCGTGCAAATCGCCCGCCTCAGCGACGAAGCGGCTTCGGTCGTCGGCAAGTTCAAAGCGGGCGACCGAGTCGTTGCGCTCGGTGCGCATCTGCTGCACGAAGGTGAGCCCGTGCGACTTGGCAGCGAAGCTGCAGCAACGGTGGCCGCCAACGACGGCGCCAAGCAATGAGCGGCTTCAATCTTTCCGCCCTCGCCGTACGCGAGCGCGCCATTACCCTGTTTCTGCTGGTGGCGATTTCCATCGCGGGCGTCGTCGCCTTCTTCAAGCTGGGCCGCGCGGAAGATCCATCGTTCACGATCAAGCAGATGACGGTCATCACGGCTTGGCCAGGGGCTACGGCAAAGGAGATGGAAGAGCTGGTCGCGGAAAGACTAGAGAAGCGGATGCAGGAGCTCCGCTGGTATGACCGGACCGAGACCTTTACGCGACCGGGCCTGGCGTTCACTACGGTGGTCCTGCTCGACAGCACGCCGCCCTCCGAGGTCCCCGAGCAGTTCTATCAGGCGCGGAAGAAACTCGGCGACGAGGCCCAGAACCTGCCGCGTGGCGTCGTCGGTCCGATCGTGAATGACGAGTATTCCGACGTGACCTTTGCGCTCTATGCGTTGAAGGCCAAAGGCGAGCCGCATCGGCACCTCGTCCGGGAAGCGGAAGCATTGCGCCAGCGACTGCTTCACGTGCCCGGCGTCAAGAAGGTGAACATCATAGGCGAGCAAGCGGAAAGGATTTTCGTCGAGTTCTCCTATGACCGCCTCGCGACGTTGGGCGTGTCCCCTCAGGAAATTTTCGCCGCACTCAACAGCCGCAACGTCGTGACGCCCGCGGGCTCGATCGAAGCGAAGGGCCCGCAAGTCTTCATCCGCCTGGACGGCGCAATCGATGATCTGCATGAGATCCGGAATACCCCCGTCGCCGCTGAAGGCCGCACCCTGAAGCTGTCCGACATCGCCGAAGTGAAGCGGGGCTACGAAGATCCGGCGACCTTCCTGATCCGCAACAACGGCGAACCAACCTTGCTGCTCGGCGTGGTCATGCGCGAGGGGTGGAACGGCCTCGATCTCGGCAAGGCACTGGAGGTCGAAGCGACGGCCATCAACGCGGAAATGCCGCTCGGCTTGAGTCTGTCCAAGGTCACGGATCAGTCCGTCAACATTCGGTCGGCCGTTGACGAGTTCATGGTCAAGTTCTTCGTCGCTCTCGGCGTGGTGATGCTCGTGAGCTTTCTCAGCATGGGATGGCGCGTCGGCATCGTCGTCGCGGCAGCAGTCCCTCTGACCTTGGCCGCGGTTTTCGTCGTCATGGCGGCCACCGGCAAGGACTTCGATCGCATCACGCTCGGCTCGTTGATACTGGCGCTGGGACTCCTGGTCGACGACGCGATCATCGCGATCGAGATGATGGTCGTGAAGATGGAGGAGGGCTACGACCGCATCGGTGCAGCAGCCTATGCGTGGAGTCATACCGCCGCGCCCATGCTCGCCGGGACGCTTGTGACTGCGATCGGCTTCATGCCGAATGGCTTCGCCAAGTCGACCGCCGGCGAGTACACCAGCAACATGTTCTGGATCGTCGGCCTCGCGCTGATCGCATCCTGGATCGTCGCCGTGGTGTTCACGCCTTATCTCGGCGTGAAGCTGCTGCCGAACATCGAGAAGCGCCCGGGCGGGCACGAGGCGATCTACGACACGCCGCGCTACAGGCGCTTCCGCCAGTTGCTTGGCCTGGTGATTCGCCGCAAGTGGCTGGTCGCGGGGAGCGTGGTCGGCGCCTTCTTCGTCGCGGTGCTGGGCATGAGCGTGGTGAAGAAGCAGTTCTTCCCGACGTCTGATCGCCCGGAGGTGCTGGTCGAAGTGCAGATGCCGTATGGGACGTCCATCGAGCAGACGAGTGCCGCCACCGCCAAGGTCGAGGCCTGGTTGACCCAGCAACCCGAAGCCAAGGTCGTTACTGCGTACATCGGACAGGGGGCACCGCGCTTCTTCCTTGCTTTGTCGCCGGAGTTGCCAGATCCCTCGTTCGCGAAGATCGTCGTATTGACGCCGAACGAAGAGGCACGGGAGGCGCTCAAGTTGAGGCTACGAGGGGCCGTGGCCGACGGTCTGGCGCCTGAGGCCCGCGTGCGGGTTACGCAGATTGTATTCGGCCCGCCGTCGCCTTTCCCCGTGGCTTTCCGTGTCATGGGTCCCGACCCCGCCAAGCTTCGTGACATTGCGGCGCAGGCACTTGCCGTGATGCGGGCGAGCCCGCTGATGAGAACGACGAACAGCGACTGGGGCGAGCGCGTGCCCGCAATGCGTTTTTCGCTCGATCAGGACAGGCTGCAAAGCATCGGCCTGACGTCCAGCGATGTGGCTCAACAGCTTCAGTTCCTCCTGAGCGGCATCCCGATCACCGAGGTCCGCGAAGACATCCGTTCGGTGCAGGTCACGGCCCGCTCCGCCGGAGACGCGCGGCTCGATCCGAGCAAGATCGCCGATTTCACATTGGTGGGTACGGCGGGCCAACGCATTCCGCTATCGCAGATCGGAACCGTGGAGATCCGCATGGAGGACCCGATCCTGCGTCGCCGCGATCGCACCCCGACGATCACCGTGCGCGGCGACATTGCCGAAGGCCTGCAACCGCCGGACGTGTCCACCGCCGTGTGGAATGAGCTGCAGCCCATCATCGCGTCGCTGCCGTCGGGCTACCGAATCGAGGAGGGCGGTTCCATCGAGGAGTCCGGCAAGGCCAATCGCGCCCTGGCGCCGCTGTTCCCGATCATGATCGCGCTCACGCTGATCACGATTATCCTTCAGGTCCGTTCGATCTCCGCGATGACCATGGTGTTTGCAACCGCGCCGTTGGGCCTCATCGGGGTCATTCCGACCTTGCTGTTGTTCCAGCAGCCGTTCGGCATCAACGCGCTGGTCGGGCTGATCGCGCTGTCCGGGATCCTGATGCGCAACACGCTCATCTTGATCGGTCAGATCCGCAGCAACGAGAAGGATGGATTGGCGCCATTCGATGCCGTCGTCGAGGCGACCGTGCAGCGCTCCCGTCCGGTCATTCTGACGGCGCTCGCGGCCATGCTGGCGTTCATCCCGCTCACTCATTCCGTTTTTTGGGGAACGCTGGCGTACACCTTGATCGGTGGCACCTTCGCCGGGACGGTTCTCACGCTCGTGTTCTTGCCGGCTCTGTACGCCATCTGGTTCAAGATCAAGCCGGTCGCGAAGGGCGAGCACGCTGCCCCGGAGATTCAAGCGGAGCCTGTTCCTGCCTAGCAGAAGAGATCAGCCCGAAGATCGCACTGGAGAATTGACCTTGCGCGCTCACAACCCCTTCGAAGCTTTCGGCGTTGTCGATCCGGCGATCGCGATCGGAGGGACAGGCCTCGATTTTCTGCAGAGCATGCTCGAGCGGCGTGCGCCATCGCCGCCATTCAGTGAGACAACGGATATCTGGATGGTCTCGGCGGAGACAGGTCGCGTGGTGTTTGAAGCGATGCCATCCGCCCGATTTTACAACCCCATGGGGGTGATCCACGGCGGTTGGATTGCCACGCTGCTGGATTCGTGCATGGGATGCGCGGCCCAATCGACGCTCAAAGCTGCACAGACCTACACCACCATCGAAATGAAAACGGTATTCGTGCGGGCGGCCCACGATAGGACCGGGCTATTGCGCTGCGAAGGAACGGTGCTTCATTCGGGCAGGCGCGTCGCTAGCTCGGAAGGGAAGGTGTTCGATAGCGAAGGCCGGCTGATCGCCTACGGAACTGAGACTTGCCTTATTACGGACCACAGTAGCCGAGTTTGAAAGTAAAGAGCGGGAGCAAGAACAGCATGGCGATGAAACGATTCGATCTCGAGTTCAATAGGCATGGTCAGATACACGACGCGTCTCAATTGACCAGGCTTCTTGCCGGGCTGGACGGCGTCTCAGATCTGCTCGTCGTTTCACATGGTTGGAATAAAGACATGGCGGACGCTCGCGAGCTCTATGACAGGTTGCTCGGGAATGTCGACAGGCTGCTCGCATTGCGAGCAGACGCCCATTTCACACATCTTGCGCCGCTTGCACCGCGCGTGTTTGCCGCATGCCAGGTGTTTTGGCCAAGCAAAGAGTTCACGGAGGACGAGCTCATCCCAGGCGGGGGAGTGGCCTCCGCCGAGAACAGCGGCAGGAGCGATGCCGCGCTGGAAACCGTGCTCGATCGACTCGCCGAGAATCCGGATCGGCTCGGCGATAAGAGCTCGCCACCGGTCCACAAGGAACTCGTGAGACGCGCAAAGGAACTTATCCCTGAGCTTGAGAGGAGCGAGAGTGCGGGCGCCGACCTCGTGTCGACGCTGCGCGAGTTCCTCAATCCCGAACACGCGTCGCATGACGATGCTTCGATCGAATTCTTTAGCGAAGAAGCCGCCACAATGTTCAGGCGGTTCGAAGGAGAAGTCATTGCGCCAGGCGCTGTTGGTAGGCGCGGAGCAACGGTTGTCGATATCGGCGCCGCAACCGGTATTCGTGACATGCTGAAAGGAGCGCGAGCGGCCGCCCGGCGGATCGCGAATTTCGCAACCTACTACCAGATGAAAGCGCGGGCGGACACAGTCGGCAGTACAGGTGTTGCACAGATCCTTCGACGCGTTCGCGAGCAGCGACCCACCGTCAATCTGCATCTGGTCGGCCATAGCTTCGGAGGGCGACTCGTGACGGCTGCGGCTCACGCGCTGCCCGACAATACGCCTGCCGTGACGGTGAGCCTGCTACAGGCCGCGTTGTCACACAATGGGTTCTCCGAGTATTTCCTCGACGGCGAGCGAGGATTTTACCGGGACGTAGTCGCAACGAAGCGGGCGTCGGGTCCTATTATTATCACGCATACGAAAAACGACAGAGCGGTCGGGATCGTGTATCCGCTCGCGTCGCGCGTTGCATTTCAGAAAGGGTGCGCACTTGGCGACGCCAATGATCCCTATGGTGGTATGGGTCGAAACGGCGCGCTGCGAACGGGCGAGGTGTCGAATACCGAGAGAACGCTGAAGGAAGCGGGGCAACCCTATTGCTTCACGCAGGGTGCTATCTACAATCTGCTCGCTGACGAGTTCATCACTGACCACGGTGCAGTTGACGGACCCGAAGTAGCTTACGCGATCCTCTCGACGGCACGCGCGCTGCGATGAGCGCCCGCAGCTCGGGTCGCGATCAATCTACGCCGACGCAATCCTTCTTGCTGCTGTCCAAGCCCTGCGACATGCTGGGCTGCTTGGCGCTACCTGCGGGCGGCTCTTCGCCTTCTTCTTGAGCGAGGTCGCGAGGGCGGATTGGCCTTTTCGTGTTTCGGATGACACCGTCCTAAATTGAGGCCGCGGCGGCTTGCCCAAATTGCTTGACAGCTCAGACTTGCGCGCCCGCCTGGCTAATTGCATGCACCATTCAAGGCAAGTTTTCAATTTCATCTCGATGGTACAAGAAATCAAACCTTTGAAAAAACGGTTGCCAAACAGTGCCTTGCACAGAAGCATTGATTCCTCTCTCTCCGCCAATTTCTCCCTGAAACCTGGGCTGGACTTGAGCGCCAGATTCATGCAATTGCGCGGGACGCCCGTATCGCACTTGTATTGATTCCGAGCGCAAGCTCAAGAAGCAGTTCAAGCCAGCCTACTTCACCAAGTACCAGCCGGCCCTGAAGTCGCCGCGCAGTTCACAGCCTCGGCGTTGAGAAGCATCACGCGACTTTCCCGAGGATCGATTCGAGAAACGTGCGGAGGTGGGCAACAACCAGAGGCAATGGCGGCGCGTCGAGGCGGTTCTTCGTCACGAATGCCCGCCACTGAGTCTGCTTGATTGCGTCGGCGGAAAACTCGTCGGAGAGGCCGATTGGCGTCGTGGCCGGCAGTGCGGTGCCACGGCGTGCGAAGGTAGCGGTGATGGCTCGTCGCAGAATTGCGGAATCAAACTCCGAGTGCCGCGTCAGCACCCAGAGGTCGAAGAAGTCCTTCATTCGGCTGTTGGCGATACCGAGTGAAACAATGGCCTCAAATTTCTCTGCAATCACCGTGTACCGCGGATAGACGCGAAGTCTAGGCGCCGGCAGATCGTCCAGCAGCACCGGATAGTCCGTCTCCTCGGGTGCCGGCGTGACCGCGTCCCCGAATCCAATGTCGGCCTGGATCGGGCATCGCGCACCGTCCAGCGTGCCGAGCAGCGTCATGCGAATGCCGGCGTAGTCGGCCTCCTTGCGAATTTCTTGGGCCTTCACTGTCGATGGGTCGAAGGTGATGCCATCCTGGACTGTCATCGCGGCGATCTCGCGGAACGTGGCTTCCATCGTGGGCAAATCGGCGGGTCCGTAGCCGAGGAAATCCGCGTCCCGCGTCGGGCGGTGCGGCTCGTCGAACCAAAGATCGAACAGCAGCGCGCCTTTCAGCAGGAACTGTTCGCGGTACTTGGAGATGCTGAGCCGGTACAGGATGCGCTCAAGTGCGAATCGCGTGAGCATGAGCTCGAATTCCACCTTCTCTGCCTTCGCGACGGCCAAGAGGCGGGCACGTACAGAGGCGGCGAAGTTGGCCTTGCCGGTCACTCGATGCTTTCCAGGTAGGGTCGCATGACGTTCGCAACTCGGCACAGCCTGGCGTAGTGCCACAGCTCGTCGTTCGAGGCCCGCTTCTCTCGCCGACACTCACGCAGCGCCTCCAGTGCCACGTCGAGCCCGATCTTGTTGCGGTACTTGAAGCAGTCCGCGACGGTCTTGGCGACCGAGTACACGCGAATCGGGGTGCCATCCACGGTGTGCGACTCGATACCCTCGGTCAGCGAGGGGCCGGAAAAACGCACGATGCGCAGCGGCGGATAGTCGAGCTTTGGCGCATGCGCCTTGTTGGGAATCGCAAGCCAGACCTCGTGCGGTGATTGGGTCGTGATCTGGTGGAAACGCAGCGCCGTCAGCAGGCAGAACACGCCCAGGGGGCTACGCGCAGCAACCTCGGCAAGCTGGTGTTGCCCGGAGCGCGCCTGCTCGGGCAGGGCGTACAGTCCGCGGGAGACCTGGGTAAGCTGCCCACGCTCGACGAGGCGTGAAAGGGTAGCGCGAGGAATACGGTCGCGAGCGAGATCACGCGCGCGCAGCAGTCCCCGCCGGCTGGCAAGGCGCAGTACACGCTGGGCGTGAGTGGTTACGCTCATACGGCAAAGTTGATACTAAAACTAGGTAAATGTCAACATATACCTATAAAACGTACCGCACTAGATCCGAAAGCTGTACAGGAGGCTGATCATGCCAACGAAAAGGGAAAAGGATTTGCCGGAGACCCAGCGCATCTACCGCTATTGGGTGGAACTTCGTGACCTTCAGGACGGATCGACGCGTGATTTGCCGCTTTGCGTGATGAGGAGGATCCATCTTCCGAGGAAGAAGGGCGATCGGCACGAGCCCGATCAGCAAGTTCTCCGACTGCAAGACGATTCGGGGGTTCTCGAGGGCAGAGATATCGACGACATCGCTGCCCAGTTACGCCAAAGGTATCCCGATGAAACTCACGAGCGCTTTCTGCATCGGGAACGCGACTACGAATCCGAGCAGCGCAAGGCAGACGCTCTGGATGGGCTCATTGAACTCTTGGCGAAAGCCACGGTTGACGAGCTGCTGCGTGAGCAAGAAGGTGAGGCCGGGAGACCTTAGAGCGGGGCCAGGAACTGCAACGTGAAACTGTCACCGCAATTGACACCGTGAGCGATTTCCAACTGACACCGCAACCGGATCTTGACAGTCCTTGGGAGAAAAACGTTCAGGAGAATCATTGGTCGGGATGAGGCGACTACGCCTGATCCGGTGAAGCCCATCAAGGTCCGGGTGAAGTAGGAGACTCCTGCGACCCCTGAAAGCCCGGTCCCGAACCCGGGCCGTTCTCATTCTGGCGCCGACAATCCGGCGGACCGCAATCGCGTGATTAGAATAGTCAAATGGCCAAGGCAACGACAAATGAAGGTCGATGCTGTGATGCTGTGCTACGAATTCTTGAGGAAGAGCACGGGATGCAGCGTCGTGAGATGAAGCGAGACACTAGCGCCAGTCGTGGCATCGACGTGACGTGCTACATCGGCGCACAGCACTACGCCATCGAACACACGCTCATCGAGCCGTTTCCCGAGAACCGGCGCGACGATATTGCATTTGGCCGCGTGTTCGACCCGGCGTTCGAGGCCGAACTGGCAGACCACTTGCAGCCCGGTCTTGCCTATAGGATCACCGTGAACGTCTATGCCTTCAAAGACTTCAATGGCCAGCGGCAATTGGAAGCACGCGCGAAACTCCTTGCATGGGCTCGTGCTACCGTCCCGCGCCTACCCATACCGCCTCGACGAGGACCAACGGAGACGAGAATTCACGCCGAGCCTCCCGAAGTTCCGGTTTGCGTAACAATTGCGTGCCACCACAGCCCGACGCTGGGCGCACAACTGTTACCAAGCCGCTATGCGCCGCCTGACCTCGAAAAGCTGCGCCGTACCCGCCTACTGAAAACTCTCGAAGACAAAGGGCCGAAACTCGATGCGGCGCGTATCAAGGGCTCGCGCACTGTCCTCATTGTGGAAAACCATGACTTCTTACTAACAAGTGAGGGCACACTCAGTGAATTCTTCGACCGGCTTTGCACAGAGGTGCGGCATCCGCCAACTGATATCTACGTCGTAGACACTCGGGAGAACAAGAACACGTTTCGCGTTACACAGGTGCGTCGGGCGGAGCAATCGTGTCTCTTGATGGGCAAGAAACTGGGTGATTGGGAATATGCGGGGAACGGCTTGAACGACATCTAGACTGTACTTGCGCTCAACAGCTGCTTGCTGAGCCTTTCAACTTCCATCGGAAAGAAGCGCATTCTGATTCTCGAAAACGTCGGGAATGAGCGTAGCACTAGGAGATCGAGATAATGCGCTGCACATTTTGCGTGGTCTGCTGCACTCCTGAAGTCTTGAGCAACTGAAACAGCGTCTGCTTTCGATGCGGCAGGAGATCGAGGAGCCGTATTCGCGCCCTTCGTTCTGAGTAGCTGTTGATCCTCCTCCAAACGATCAAGGTGCTCATGCAGCGCTTCGTACTGCATGTGAAATATGCTGAGGTGTGCTGAAAGCGAGGCGGAGACGTCAATCACTCTTACCATCTGAAGCTGAAAAAGAGCCGATAGACGCGGACGCCGCCATGACAATTTCTCTGAAAGCCACAGCGGCAACTCATCCGATGAAACGGCTTTCCCTTTTGCAAGCTGCGTCAGACTCTGATCTGCGGCCTGCACAGCCAGGAGATCGACCAGCAGAATGTATGCAGATGCACGTTGCTCGCGCCGCGTCTGCGCGTTGGCAACAACAAACGCAACCACGAGTGCCATGATGCCTCCGACCAAGGCGCCGATGAGCGTTTGCCATCGCTCGATCTGAGAAACGAAGCAAGCCAGGTCCGTCAGGTCAAGTAGCATCTAATGTCCGCGTTGTGCGAGCAGCTCCAATGCACAGTTCGATCGCCTAAGGAATATTCTGAAGTCCTGCATGGGCGTGCCCAAGAGTAATTCGCATGTTGTACAGAGCAGAAAACCATTCGCGTGAAGGTTTCGAGTTGGTACGGATGTGAAAGTCTACAAGCGCTTGGTGGATGGCTGGAGCGAAGTGCAGTCGCTCGACCTCTGACATCTTCCGATCTCCCTCGCTAGTACTCCGGAGGTCACTGTCACGTTTGAGGCACGACTTAAGATTCTTAAGCAGCCCTTGCGATTCCGAAACTTGGTCCGGCGTCATTGACTGCGGCTCCTCGACCAGCTTCAAGAGTTCCTCGACTTCTGCCAGGTAGCTGGCCACCGCGTCTCGACACTGTTGAGCGTTGAAGCCGATCGTTCGCATGAGGCAGGTTTTACGTCATTCACTGAGGAAATGCACCTAGCCGCGCGACCCTCGGCGAGAAAAGACCCCTGAGCGAGCCTACCGGCGCAGGTAGATCACGGAGTACCATTTCCGCGTTGGGGTGCAATTACAACATATGTTTTGGGCTTCCCCCAGTATTTAGGACACTCCGGAGCCTCGTTGTGAGGCCCGTTCAAAGGCCTCGGGACTGACCCCGCCGAGATGGCTGTGCCGACGGGTCCGGTTGTAGAAGACCTCGATG
>Ga0187892_10000698_pt1 | contig 84738 bp, 70 predicted proteins | sample MA1701073metaG_FD_139345 | JGI IMG/M metagenome (GOLD analysis project Ga0187892, IMG submission 139345) | Bio-ooze microbial communities from a basaltic lava cave in the Kipuka Kanohina Cave System on the Island of Hawaii, USA - MA170107-3 metaG ... | reverse complement strand
CGTCGCGAGGATGCCGTTGACCTGCCGCACGCTGATCTGGAGGACCGCCTCGTAATCGCCGGTCAGGTTGTTCGCCATGTCAGGCTTCCCCGTTCGATGAGGTGACCTAGCGTCCGGCGAGCAGGCAGAGCCCGCCTCCGCCACCGATGGCGAGCACCGCCGCCACGACCTGGTTCACGCGCACGCGCCCGCACACGAGGTCCGGCGCCTCGCGCAGGGGTTCCAGCCACAACCGACCCAGCCCATACCAGCCGAGGACGCCGAGAGCATAGCAGCCGGCGCGAAAGTGTTCAGGCCAGAACCGGAGCAGTCCCAACCCCGCGAGGAGCCGCCGCGGCGGTTAGGATCCGGCGATCGATCTCGATGAGGGCGGCTGTCGCCGTCCGGATACGCCGTTTGTGTTGGCTAGCCTCACCGTGGCCGCGAACCGCGCCGCCCGCGAACGTGACCGCTGAGCCAGCCGCTCAAGGCGAGTCCGGCAGGCGAGTCGCCAGGAGATCCTCCTCCGTCACCGGATACGCGGGCACGATGTCCCCCTCGGCGCTTCGACGCACCACGCCGATCCCGCGAGCCCGTTCCTCCGCTCGCCGCAGGTCGGCGCCTGACCACCCTCTGGCCACGTGGAAGCGCGAGAACCTCCCGTATTGCACCAGCGACTCCACCCACGCCAGCTCTTCAGCCGTCAGCCCTGCCTCCGCCGTGCGCAGCAACAACCCCGACGCCCGCTCCAGACGGTGGAGCACCGCTCGCGCCGGCACCGCCGCCCCCGCGTACTGCTCGAACCTCCTCGCGTACCGGCGGAGAATCGCCCCTCGGCGCGTGATCCGTCCGACGCCGGCACGGCTCTCCCGCCCGGGAGCGGCCGGGTCGTGGAACACGGCCAGGAACGAGCGGTCCACGACGTAGAACTTGTGCTGGATCCGGTCGCGCGCGAGGACCCTCAGGTCGATCCCGTACTCCTCCATGTCGCGCCATACGATCGCCAGCCCATGGCCGATGACCTCGTCGAGATCGACGACACGCCGGTAGGTCACACCAGCCGCGAGCCGTCCCGTCAGCGTGGTCCAGAAGGACGCCACGTGGGGCAAGCGCGGGGACGTGCTCACCGCGACGACCTCGCGCCGCGCCCGCGCGATCCCCTCGCACACCAGGTGGGCGAACTCGTCTGTCGTGGCCGCGTCCCACTCCTCGTGCGCCCCGGCCACGTCGTGCGGCCGGCGCAGGCGGCCCGCCACAGCCGCGATCTCCCCACAGAGTCGGCGTTGCGCCTCGACGGCCGGCCGGGGGGCCACCGGTGCCCTTCCCCTCGCCGGCAACGCGTCCGTGCCGCTCCAGAGCAGCGTCGCGCTCACGGCGGGCCAGGCGATGTCGGGCGAGGCCGCATAGAACTGGCGCCGGCGGAGCCGGCGGTACACGCTCCCGATCAGGCCCTGGCCTTCAAGGAACGACAGGACCTCGTCGATGGGCGCCGGCACGCTGCCGAGGATGTCGAGGATGGCCCGACGGGACAGGGGCCCGCAGGTGAGCACGACGCCATAGACGTCGGCCGCGGTCCGCTCGACGCCGAGCTCCGTCATCAGCTCGTACAGCCGGCGCCTGTCGTCCATCCTGCTCCTCGGTGGGTCTCGGCTTGACTCTGGCCGTCCGCCCGCCCCCGCGCGGCTGGTGGCGTAGACTGCTTGTCGTGACAGAGTGCTGCGAGATCCGCCCGATTCATGGCCAGCAGCGCCATGTCTCCCGCCTCGTGCTGGGGATCAATGCGGCCATGTTCTTGGCGGAGCTGGTCGACATTGGTCTCGGGATCGCAGCGTTGTTCGTGGCCTCGGCGGTGGACGTGATCCGTGCGGCGCGCCGGCCAGCCTTCGCCGCTCATTCGAACTGAGACACGGCCGCCCAGGAACGGCCCGACACCGATCGCACCATAGTGCGCGGTCGAGTACCACGCAAAGGCGTGTCCCGCCCTGCCGGCTGGCGCCGCGTCGCCGACCATCGAGAGCGCGCTCGGGGTGAAGGCGGCCGCGCCGAGCCCGGCGAGCCCATAGATCGCTATGAGCCCGAGAGGGCCGTCCACGAGCGGCAAGGCGAGCGACGTAGCCACGCCCACGGCCATCCCGCCAAGCAGAAGCGCCCGGCGACCCCACACGTCGGAGGCGCGACCCAGCGGGACCGATCCAAGCGAGGCCGCCGCCATGTGCGCACCCACGATAAGCCCGACGGCGGTCGCGGTGGCCCCGTGGGCGGCGGCATAGAGAGGCACCACCGGACCGCGCATCTGTGCGGCAGCGTAGTGGAGGAACGTGAGGAGTGAGACGAAGACGACGACCGGCGTGCCGGTCGTCAGGAACGCGGGTCGATGCGTCCGTGGCGCCAAGGCAAGGTCCCCCCTGAGGAACAGCGTCGAGGGACCTTACAGTCGCAAGCGCCCGAGAGCGTCGCGAGCACGTGGGCCACGGCACGGGCCCACCTCATTCCCTGGCGAGGGTGACTCTACGCTTGAGCGCGAGGCCTCGTCAAGCGGTGCGACTCGCGGTTACGACGATCGACGACGCCACGACGAGCCTTTCCACCATGACGAGCTCGCGATGAACCGGACCTAGTCGGCCGGCTGTCGCCGTCCGGATACGCCGTCGTGTTGGCTAGCCTCGGCTCGGCTGGTCTCGCGTCGACGGTCCTGCTGACCTCCACGTCCCAGTCTTGCCGCTCGGCTATAATCCCGGCTTGCCTGGCGCATGGGCGCGGGTCCGGGCCGTACGGAGGGAGGCAGCGATGAGCCAACGACAGGCACGGCGGATGTGGGTGGCACTCCCCAGCGTGGGGCTCCTGCTGCAGTCCGCGCTCCTCGTCGGCGGCGACGGGGGGCGAGCGAGGGCGGCGAGCCAGGCCAATGCTGGCCAGACCGCCGCGGCCGGACAAGTCACCGTTCGGGCGGCAGCTCGGGGCGGGCCATGGCTCAATCTGCAGGACGGGGTCGAGGTTCCAGCCGACGCCCCGGAGGGGGCCGAGGGCGCGGTCGCCCCGCTCGCTGGGTCCCCGCTGACGCTTGCTTCGGCCGATTTCGATGAAGACGGAGTCCCCGATCTCGTCGTCGGCACGGCCGCGGGCGCGGGCGGGCTCGTCGCGGTATACCGGGGAAACGCCGACCTGATCTACCCGGGAAGCCCCGAAGCGCGGCAGCGGCAGGCGACTGGGACGTCTGGGAACGGTCCGTTCCTTGGCGTGGTGCACTTGGGCCCCGTGCCGCAGCCCCCGGACTTCCTGGCGGCCGGAGACTTCGACAACGACGGTCACGCTGATGTGGTGGCGGCCGCGCGAGGCAGCCACGCCCTCTACCTCATGCCGGGCGATGGTCAAGGCGGAGTCGGCGCCGCGCGCCGAATTATGCTTCCTGGGGCGGTGACGGCGCTGGCCGCGGGGGAGATCAACCGGCTGGACGGCCTGCCCGACCTGGTGGTCGGGGTGGCCGGCCCCGACGGGCCGGCGGCCCTCGTCTTCGAAGGGCCGGACGGAGCCCTCGAGGCCGAGCCCGAGGTGCTCCCCATGCCCGGAGCGGTCTCGGCGCTCGCCCGCGGCCCAGTCACGGGCAGCGGCTTGATGGACCTCGTGGTCGCAGCGTGGCAGGAGCTGGTGATCGTGCACGGCCGCGACCGGCAACTCGACCTCGACCAGACCCGGACCGAAGCTCCCAAGCCGCAGATCGACCGGCAGGCGGTCCCCTTCACGCTCGACGCGCTGGCGCTGGGGTCCTTCACGGGCGGCCCGCGGCCGGATATCGCGGCCCTGGACGGGCACGGAACGGTCCATCTCACGACGCGCGCGGACGGCGACCAGGCCTGGCAGTCGACCGCTGTGTTCTCGCTCCCAGAGGGCACGGCGCGAAGCGCTCGGCGGGGCGGGCCGCAGCTCGTCACGGCCAAGGTCTCGAGCCTCCCGACGGACGATCTCGTGGTCCTGGACGCGGGAACCCGGCAGCTCCACGTCCTCATGGCTGCTCCAGACGCCTCACCATCAGCGGCGCGCGGGGCAGACCCAGGGGCGGCAGAACCAGACGCAGCGACGAGTCAGGCCCGAGCCCATTCCCCCTTATCCCTCGCCATATCGCTCGCGACCACGGCTGCGCCCGTGGCAGTGCTGCCCATGCGGCTCAACCGCGACGCCCTCAGCGACCTCGTGATCCTCCAAGCTGGCCAGCCCGCGCCCTCGGTGGCGCTGACCGAGCCCGTGAACGTCTTCGTCGTGACCAACACGGCCGACAGTGGCTTTGGCTCGCTCCGACAGGCGATCCTGGACGCCAACGCGAGCCCGGGGGCCGACGCCATCGACTTCGAGATCCCGTCCCCAGGGATCGAGACCCTGAGTCAGCTTCCTCGGATCACCGAAGCCGTGACCATCGACGGCACCACCCAGATTGACTTCATGCCCTTTATCTTCGCTAACAACCGCGCCATCGACGGGCTGGTTCTCGGCGGTGGAGGAAGCGTCGTGCGCGGGCTGGTGACGCTCCTGTTCGGTCTGAACGACATCCACGTGGCGAGCCGCGGCAACGTCGTCGAGGGGAATCTGATCGGCATCCTCGCTGACGGCGGCGTCGCGTTCTTCCCGGGGCGAGCTGGAGTGCGCCTCGGCAGCGCGGCGAGCAACACGATCGGCGGCACGGCGCCGGCGGCGCGCAACATGATCTCGGGAAAGTCATACGGGATCATCGTCGCCGGCGGTGCGGCGGCGGGGAACCGGATCCTCGGCAACTTCATCGGCGGACCAGGCTTCCAGGGTCACCGCAACCACGGCATCCTCGTCAGCAACGCCCCGAACACCGTCATCGGCGGGACCGCGGCCAGCGCTCGCAACGTCATCTCCGGGAACTTTGTGCACGGCGTCGCCATCACCGGCGGCTTCGCCACGGGGAACCTGGTCCAGGGCAACTTCATCGGCACGAACCTCGGCGGAACAGGCGTCCTAGGTAACGGGAACCACGGCGTCCTCGTCACCAACGCCCCGAACACCGTCATCGGCGGGACCGCGGCCAGCGCCCGGAACGTTATTTCGGGGAACGGTGGACCCGGGCTACGGATCCTTGGCAGCGCCGCCACCGGCGCCCAAGTGCTGGGTAACTTCATTGGCACCAACGCCGCCGGTACGTCGGCACTGGGCAACGCGCAGTCGGGGGTAGTTGTGGACGGGGCCCCCGGCACCATCGTCGGCGGAACGGCGGTCGGGGCGCGCAATGTCATTTCCGCGAACAACCAGCACGGGATCCACCTGCGCGGTGTGGACACGAGCGGAAGCCAGGTGCTCGGGAACTTCATCGGGACCACCGCGGCCGGCACGTCACCACTCGGCAACGCGCTGGCGGGAATATTCGTGGACGGGGCGCCGAGGGCGCAGATCGGAGGGACGACGGCCGGCGCGGGCAACGTGATCTCGGGCAATCCCCAGAGTGGCGTCCGCGTCATCGGCAGTGCGGCCGCGGGGGCGGTCGTGCAGGGCAACCGGATCGGGACGAACGCCGCAGGGACCGCGAAGCTCGCGAACGGCGGCGACGGGGTGCTGATCCGGGACGCGCCAGGGGCGGCGATCGGTGGCACGACGCCCGCGGCGCGGAACGTGATCTCCGGCAACGCTGGATCCGGTATCAGCCTGGAGGACGCGGGAACGACCGGGACGGTGGTCCAGGGCAACCTGATCGGCACCAACGCGGCGGGCACGGCGGCCCTGGGGAACCAAGCCGACGGGGTGACGATCATCGCGCCGGGCACCACCATCGGCGGGGTGGTGGCCGGGGCCCGGAACGTGATCGCGGGCAACGGGGCGAGCGGGGTGAGCATCGGCGCCGCGGCTCCGGGGACCCGGGTCCAGGGAAACTTCATCGGGACCGACGTGACGGGGACGCTGGACCTGGGAAACGCCCAGCAGGGCGTGGATGTCGTGAACCAGATCGGGGCGACGATCGGCGGCACCACGAGCCTGGCGCGCAACGTGATCTCGGGTAACAACCTGAATGGGGTCCGGCTGGCCGGAGCCACGACAACCGGAGCCCTCGTGCAGGGGAACTTCATCGGAACGACCGCCACCGGAACGGCGCCGCGGCCGAATGCCGGCCACGGGATCCTGATCAACTTCTCGGCGAGCGGCAACCGGGTCGGGGGAACGGCCGCCGGCGCGGGCAACACTATCGCGTTCAACGGGGCCGACGGCGTGTTCGTGGAGAGCGGCACCGGCAACGCCGTCTCCGCCAACGCCATCGTCTCCAACGTAGGCCTCGGGATCGATCTCGGACCGAATGGCGTGACGCCGAACGACGCCGGAGACGGCGATGCGGGGGCGAACACCCTCCAGAACTTCCCGGTTGTGACGGCGGCGCGGAGCTCGAGCACGGCCACGACCATCACTGGGACCCTGGCCAGCACGCCGAGCACCACGTTCCGCCTCGAGTTCTTTCGCAGCGTCGCGTGCGATCCGTCGGGGAACGGCGAAGGTCAAGTCTTCCTCGGGGCTCGGTCTGTGACAACCGCCAGCAACGGGAGCGCGGCCTTCACCCACGTCGTCACGCCGGCGGTGCCCGTGAACCAGCGGATCACGGCGACGGCCACGCCGACAACCGGGGCGGGCATCAACAGCACCTCCGAGCACTCGGCGTGCCGCACAGTGACGGCGGCAGCAGCGCCCTAGCGCGCATAATTCACGACTCCGGCGTTGGCGGCGCCGCCCGGCTGGGTCCTGACGCCGCACGCAGCCCCACGGTGCTCGCGTCCGCCAGCGTGCGGGCTTTCTTCTGGAGCGGAGGGCCCGCTCCTCCGGGCCACACAGCGTGGCGGTGGCTCGGGCGGAGCACTCCGCGCCGTGGGACGCCCTGCGCGCGCCGCCACCCGCCGACCGGCGTCCTGCGCGGCCCTTCATGAATGAAGCTGGACCGGTTGACAAAGGAGCTGCCCAGAGCGATTTCTTCCCTCGATCGGACTCAGGGCCGGCGCCCGCGTGGTCGGCGTCGCGGCGGCCGAGGCCTTCCGCCCGCACTCGCCCAAGGGCTATTGCCCCGAGGACATCCAGCTTGCCAGACGTGCCCATGGCCGGAGTACCATGATGCAGGGTCAGTCCGGGGACGTTGCGGGACGTGGGGCGGGGGCCTATCAGTCGCACGGCGTCCGCTGTTCGAGCAAGACCAGCGCGCCCGCCACCATCAGCACGAGGGCAACGCCGACCGCGTACGCCGCACGGGCCGTCGCGGCGCTGACAAAGAGCGCGAAGCCGCCGAAGGTACCGCCGGCCAGATAGAGCAGCAGCACGGCTTCGCGCCGCGTCCAGCCGAGGCGCATCAGGCGATGCGAGACGTGATCGGCTCCCGGCGTCGTCAGGGGGTTGCGCTGTCGGCGCAGCCTGGAGAGGATGACCAGCGTGGTATCGGAGATCGGGACGCCCAGAATCAGGATGGGCACCATCCAGGTGATCCACGGGACATTGGTCGGGAAGCGCAGCTTGATCCCGACGGCCGCCATGAGAAATCCGATGAAGAGGCTCCCGGCGTCGCCCATGAAGATCCGCGCCGGGTTGAAGTTGTAGATGAGAAATCCGAGGCAGGCCCCGAGGAGCGCGGCGGCAAACGCTCCGACGAGATACTGTCCGTTCAGCGAGGCAAGGAGCAGGAACCAGGCCGCTGCGACCGCGCCGACACCTCCGCACAGTCCGTCGACGTTGTCGAGCAAGTTGAACGCGTTGGTGATCCCGATGATCCAGACCAACGTCAGGATCAGGTTCAGCCAGTCCGACACCGGCAACTGGACCCGCACCCCGCTGGAAATCAGAATCAGCGCGGCGACCAGCTGGGCCACCAGTTTCAGCGAGACCCTCAGGCTCCGGCAGTCGTCCCAGATCCCCCACAGGGAGATCCACGTGGCCCCGACGAGGATCCCCGTGACCTCGACAATCTCACGGCGGTCATCGTAGAGGAGCAAAGCGATGACGACCGCAGCATAGATCGCGACCCCCCCCAGCAAGGGGACAGGTGTGGGATGGAGCTTCCGCGAGCCTGGATAGTCGATGATGCCGAGGCGGAGGGCGACCCGGCGCATTACGGGTGTCGCGCCCGCCACGAGGAGGAACGCGCCGGCGAAGATCAGCAGGACGTTGCCTCTGGCCATGACTCGCCTACCGGTCCTCATCATGGCATCGGACATGTCCGGAGACCAACAGGGCCGGGCCCGGTGGTTCAGCCGGATCCGAGCACCAGGGGACTGCCGGCGTTGCGAGGGCGAGCGTGAGCCGGGGCGACACCTACCTCATCACGGGTGGAGCGGGCTTTGTCGGGTCCCACCTGGCGGAAGCCCTGGTCGCCGACGGCCACACCGTCCTGGCGGTCGACAACCTGTCGACGGGGTCCGTGGGGAACATTGCGGGTCTCATGGGGAAGCCCAACTTCCAGTTCGTGCAGGCCGGTGTCACCGACGACGGCGTCATGGATCGGCTGGCCTCGGAGGCCAGCGTGGTGGTGCACCTCGCCGCGGCCGTCGGGGTCCAACTGGTCGTCCAACGCCCGGTCCACACGGTCGAAACAAACCTGGAGGGCACCGTGGCGGTGCTCCGAGCCGCCCTGCGCCACGGGTGCCGGGTCCTGGTCGCCAGCACCTCGGAGGTCTACGGTAAGAGCGCCAGGGTGCCGTTGCGGGAGGAGGACGACGTGCTGCTCGGGTCCACCCGCATCGCCCGCTGGGCCTACGCCGCGAGCAAGATGTGCGACGAGTTCCTGGGGCTGGCGTACCATCGCGAACACGGCTTGCCGGTGGTCGTGATGCGCCTGTTCAACACGGTGGGCCCGCGCCAGACCGGACGATACGGGATGGTGATTCCCCGGTTCGTCCGGCAGGCGCTCAGGGGCGAGCCCATCACCGTGTATGGCAGCGGCCGGCAGAGCCGCTGCTTCTGCGACGTGCGTGATGTGGTCCGGGCAGTCGTCGGCCTGGCCGAGGAGCCCGCGGCGGCCGGCAGCGTGTACAACATCGGCAGCACGGAGGAGACCCCGATCGGGGAACTGGCGGAACGAGTGAAAGCGGTGGTGGGAGGCGATTCCCTGATCGTCCGCGTCCCCTATGCGGAAGCCTATGGGCCAGGCTTCGAGGACATGGAGCGGCGCGTCCCCGACATCACGCGCATTCGCCGGTTACTCGGCTGGGGGCCCCGCTGGTCCCTTGAGGAGACGCTGCCGGCCATCGTGGCCGCCGAGCAGAAGAGGCCTGCCGCGCCCGGTCGCGAGGGGAGCGCGTGAGGCTCGCCGCCGCTCATCCCCTGGTGGACCGCCGCTCCCACACGCCCTTCGATCCCCATTGCTTCCATCCGGGCGCGTGGCTCCCACGCCGTCTGGCCGAGACACGCCCCCACCAGTATGTGGAGTCGGCCGCAGCATGATGATGATGGGGAGCGTGCTCTCCGCCCAACTGCCGGGCTGAGCCCGGCCGTGTCCCTCGATCAAACGCCCTCGCCTACACTCAGTATCGCGTCAGCCATGTACAACGCGGCGGAGACCATCGAGTCGGCCCTGCGCTCGCTGCGGTGGCAGACCTTCAGCAATTGGGAGCTCATCCTCATCGACGACGGCTCCACCGACGACAGCGTTCAGCGTTCCCAGGCGCTTGCCGATGCGCGCGTCCGGCTGATGGTGGACGGACAGCGCCGCGGGCTCGCGGCGCGGCTCAATCAGGCGATCGATCTTGCCTGCGGCAGGTATCTGGCACGGGTGGACGCCGACGACATCGCCTATCCCGAACGTCTGGAGCGCCAGATTGCCTACCTCGAGGCGCATCAGGAGGTGGATCTGCTCGGAGCCCGCATGCTGGTGTTCGGCGGTGAGGGCGTGCCCGTCGGGCTGTTCCCGGTTGCCACCACACACGACGCCATCTGCGCCCGGCCCTACTCCGGGTTCTACCTCCCCCACCCCACGTGGATGGGGCGGACCGAGTGGTTCCGCCGCTGGCGCTATGATCCCTCCTGCGGCAAGGCGCAGGACCAGGAGCTGCTGTTGCGCTCCCATGCCTTCAGTCGCTTCGCGGCCTTGCCCGAAGCGCTGGTCGGCTATCGTCAGGAGCGCGTCTCCGTGCACAAATCGTTGCTGGGCCGCGGCCACTTCTCCCGCGGAATCTGGCGGGCGGCGATGCGCGAGCGACGCGTGGCGCAGGGCCTGGGCGCGTTGGCGCTACAGACTGCCAAGCTGGTCTTCGACGCGATGGCGGTGGCCACGGGTCTGGAGCGGGCGCTGCTGCGCCACCGGGCGCACCCGCTGTCGGCGGAAGGTCCTGTATCGTCACGTCCCGCGCGGGCTGATCGAGCGCCCCAAAATGGGCTTCAGCCTTCCCCTCGACCGCTGGCTGCGCGGGCCGCTGCGAGATTGCGCCGAGGGGCTACTGCACGAGCAGCGTCTGGCGCGCGAGGGCTATTTGGACCCCGCGCCCATACGCCGTAAATGGCGCGAGCATCAGTCGGGCGCGCGCAACTGGCAACACCATCTGTGGGGCGTGCTGATGTTTCAGGCCTGGCTGGATCATTGGGGTCCAGGCGGCCGCGTATGATCAGACTGCCGCGCTTGCTGTACCTGATCACCGAGGACTGGTACTTCTGCTCGCACCGGCTGCCGCTGGCCAGAGCCGCGACGGAGGCGGGCTTCGAAGTGAGCGTGGCCACGCGGGTGACCAACCACGGGGACCACATCGCCGCGGCCGGACTCGAGCTGATCCCGCTCAAACTCTCCCGGCACAGCCAGAACCCGCTGCGCGAGCTGGCAGCCTTGTGGCAGCTCGTGCGCGTGTACCGGGCGGTTCGTCCCGACATCGTTCACCATGTGGCGATCAAGCCGGTGCTGTACGGCTCCCTGGCCGCCAGGCTGACCGGCGTGCCCGCAGTGGTCAACGCCCTGGCCGGGCTGGGCTATGTGTTCTCGTCGGCCGACCTCAAGGGGCGCGTGCTGCGCCCCGCGATCGTGGTTGCCTACCGCCTCTTGCTGGATCAGCCGGGTAGCCGCTTGATCGTCCAGAATCCCGACGATCTGCGCCTGTTCACGGGGCGCGGGATCGTCGACGCGTCGCGGGCCGTGCTGATCCGAGGCTCGGGTGTGGACCTCTCGCGTTTTGCGGCGACGCCGGAGCCTGAAGGCGTGCCGCTGGTCGTCTTGCCGGCGCGCATGCTGCGCGATAAGGGCGTCGTCGAGTTTGTGGAGGCCGCACGGCTATTGAAGGCCCGCGACGTGGTGGCGCTTCGCGTTGGTCGGCGGCCCCGACCCGGAGAATCCGGCGGCCCTCCCGGTGGCCGACCTCGAGGCGCTGCAGGCCCAGGGCCTGGTCGAGTGGTGGGGCTGGCACGACGACATGGCGCGGGTGTTCGCCCAGTGCCACGTGGTGTGCTTGCCCTCCTACCGCGAGGGCTTGCCGAAGGCGCTCATCGAGGGAGCCGCCTGCGCTCGACCCATCGTGACCTGCAACGTGCCCGGCTGCCGCGAGGTCGTACGCGACGGGCACAACGGGTTCCTGGTGTCGGCGCGTGACGCTGGGGGTCTGGCGCACGCCCTTGCCCGCCTCATTGCCGACCCTGAGCTCGCCGGCGCATGGGACAGCGCGGCCGTGCCCGCGTGGTGGACGCGTTCTCGATTGAGCGCGTGATCGGTGACACACTGGCGCTCTATCGGCAGTGTCTCTCGGCCTGAACGGTCTCGTCACCGCGACCACTGTGGGTCTCCCAACCAGCGCCATTCAGGGTCCGGAACTGGTAGAACGTAGCGGCGTGCCAACCGGACTCGGTCTGTGGTGTGAACGGGTCATCGAGGCGGGCTGGCTCGCCGCCCTCGTCGTCACGCCCGTCCTGTTCAACGTCAATTCCAGCAGCACGTTCGAGCTCGACAAGGTTTCGATGCTCCGATCGATCGCGCTGGTCATGGGCCTCGCGTGGGGGATCTGGGGAGTCGAGACCTTGCTGGCCGGAGCCGGATCCGGCGGACTGGTGAGGATCAATTTCCTCGCACCGCGCCGCCTGTGGCGGTGGGCGACGGCCGATCTCGTAGCGTCACTAGCGGTTCTCTACTTCGCGACGCAGGCCGTGGCGACCCTGACGTCCGTCGCGCTCCGCCTGAGCCTCTGGGGGTCGTACGCGCGCGTTCAGGGGCTGTACACGACCGGCGCCTATCTCGTCATCTTCCTCGCGATCCTGACCTTCCTCCGGAGGCCGGACCAGGTCGAGCGCCTGCTGAGCACTGCGCTGGCGGCCAGCCTGCCCGTGGCCCTCTACGGCATCATTCAGCACTTCGGGACCGATCCGGTTCCCTGGATGACCGACGTCTCCGAGCGCGTCTCCTCGACCCTGGGCAACCCGATCTTCGTCGCCGCCTTCCTGGTCATGACAGTGCCGCTGACGCTGCTCCGCCACCTGGAGTCGGCCCGCCGGATCGGAGCGCAACAGGGGGCGGGCATCAAGGCAGTTCTGGTCGGGGGAAGCCTCCTGAGCCTTGTCCTCCAGATCGGGGCGTGGCAGATCGGCCCCACGACCGGTTCGCAGGCCGCCCTGACCACGCTCGCCATCTGGGGTGTCGCGGCGTGGGTGCTCGGCAAGCCCTGGTTGCCGTTCCTACGCATCGGCGGCTACAGCGTGTTGCTGTCCACCCAGCTCGCTTGCCTCCTGTTCAGTCAGAGCCGGGGGCCGTGGCTGGGGCTTGCGGCTGGGTTGTTTTCCCTGGGGCTGCTGTGGACCATGACCCGCGGACACTGGCGATGGGCAGTGGTGCTCATCGGGATCGGGGTCGCCTTCGTCCTCGCGCTGGTCCTGATCAACCTGCCGACGTCCCCGGCTCGGTTCGTGCGCGACTTGCCCTACGTGGGGCGCCTCGCCGGGCTCGGCGGGGCCACCGGACAGGTGCGCCTCCTCATCTGGGATGGGACGGCGCAGCTCATCGCGGCAGACCCGCTGCGGATGGTCATCGGGTACGGCCCCGAAGCAATGCCTCTCGTCTCGCCCCGGTACCTCTCTCCAGCCCTGGGGCACGTCGGGGAGCGGGGAGCCATCGCCGACCGCGCTCACAACGAGACCTTCGATGCGCTGGTGACGACCGGCCTCCTTGGGGCCGCCGTCTATCTGCTGCTCTTCACCAGTCTCGTCGTCCGGGTGCTCTGCGGTATGGGTGTCCTGCGCTCTGGTGGGCAACGGCACGTGTTTCTCGGACTGTGGTTCGCGGGGGGCGCGGCGGCGGTGCTGGCGGCACGTGTCCTCGATCACTCGTGGCGCCTGGTCGGGGTGGCTCTTCCGCTCGGGTTGCTCGGGGGGATGTCGTCGTACCTGAGCGGATCCGCATTCCGCGGGCTCCTCCGACGCGAGAGCGCGCCTGTCGCCTCTGCCGACCGGCCTCGCCATCTAATGGTGGCCTCCCTGCTGTCGGCCATGGTGGCCCACTTCGTCGAGGTCCAGTTCGGGATCGCTGTCACGGCGACCCGCACCTATTTCTGGACCTACCTGGCGCTCCTGGCAGTGGCTGGCCGCGCGGAAGTGGGGCGGCGCGCGACGGCCGAGGAGGTCTCGGGATCGGATGGGGGCCCGAGGAGTGCGACAGACGCTTCTCTCGACCCCGGCAAGCGGCGACGACCAGCAGGCGTCCCCGAGCTGCCATGCCGAGGGCTCGTCGTCGCGAGTCTCCTGGCGAGCTTCGTTCTCATGACCCTCGTCTACGACTTTCTATCCAGGCCGGTCAGCCCCGTGCATCTCCCAACCATCCTGTGGCTCTTCGCGTTCACGTGGGTCCTCGCCGGGCTCATCACCGTGACCGAGGCGTGCGCGCTCGGCGGTGCTGGGCCCAGGCCCCCCCGCGTGCTCCGCGCCGGCGGGCTCTACGCGGGTGTCACCCTGCTCGGCACCGTGCCGTTTGCCGCGATCCATCTCGGGTGGTCGTGCTGGGTGACCGACCCCGGCTACGCCCCCGTGCCTTACTACGCCGTCACCCTTCTCGTCCTAGGGGTGATCGCCGGTGCGCTCCTCGTGGCCCATCGGCGCCCGGCACACGCGCGGGCCAGCAGGGCCGGGGTGGTGGCAGGGGGCCTCGCCGCGGCGAGCCTGGGCCTCCTGGTGGCGGTCAACCTCGATACGGTGCGGGCGAATATCTACCACCGGCAATCCGAGATCAGTGTCGACCGTCAGGGCGAGCATGAGCGGACCGTGGCGCTCATCCGCCGCGCGCTGGCGCTGGAGCCCGCGCAGGATTTCTATCACTGGTTCCTGGGCCAAACGCTGGCCCAAGCTGCCCCGCGGGAGACCCAGCCACCGGCCCGCGACGCGCTCTTCCAGGCGGCCGACGCGAGCTTCATGACCGCAAGACGGCTGAGCCCCCTCGACCTTGACCACGTGGTCAACCTGGCTCGCCTGCACAGGAGCTGGGCCCAGTACACCGCCGACGTAGGGCAAAAGACCGCGCGGTTCCGGGATGCCCTGACGGCCTACGGAGAGGCGACGGCGCACAGCCCCGGCAACGTGCTGCTCTGGAATGAGCTGGGCGCGACCTATCTCGAGATGGGCGATCACGCCCGGGCCCTCAAGACGTTTCAGGATTCGATCTCCCTGGACGATGCCTTCCCTCCGACCTACCTGCATCTGGGGGATGCCTACCTCGCCCAGAGAAGTTCGACAGATGCCGCCCGGGCCTACGAGCAAGCGGCTCTCCGCGACCCGCGATTCATCGACGCGCATCGGGCCCTGGGGGCGGTGTACGCCCAGATGGGGCGCTTGTGGGATGCCCTCCTGGCCAACGAGCGCGTGCTCGCCCTGGCGCCGGACGACCTGATGAGCCACCTGGCCCTGGCCTGGCTCTACCAGCCCATGGGGCAGGCGGATCGCGCGCTCGCCCACGCCCAGCGCGCACTGGCCCTGGCCCCGCCGCAGGAGCGCATGGCGCTCGAGCGCCTCGTGACTGAGCTGCGGGCGCGCCAGACCCGGCCCCCGACCCGACGGTAGCCTGGCGCACGAGTGTGAAATGCACCTCGTCGCTCTCGAGGTGTCGCGGGTGGTGGACTCACGCGACGCGCAACGCGCCCACGACCGCGCCGCCATGCTGGGACGGATCGGTCTCGTCGCCACCCCGGCGGTCGGTGGCCGCCGGCTGCCGGAGGATGCGGCTGCCCTCGCTGAGCAGCTCGGCGTGCGGACACTGATCGACTCGTCGGACGAGGAGTAACCCATCGGTTTTCGAGCCGACCGGACGCCGCGCGGGGACGAGCTGAATGACTGAATGAAGACAGGTTCCGGGGGAGTCGGGCCTGAGAGCTGTGTTCTTTCCCCGGCTACTGCTCGTCGTCGGGTCCGGAGCTTCCGAGCGCCAGGCTTTGGCGAAGCAGGTCGGCTTGCGCCCGAATATGGGCGTCTGGGTCACGCGCGGCCAGGGCAAGCAGGTCCTCGGACACCGCACCACCCAACCCCGCGATGGTCGACAGCGCCATCACTCGCAGCTCCGGGTCGCGCGCGTCCCGAAAGACTTCCAGCAGGTGCGGAACCGCCGTGAGCCCGGAGCCCGCCAGGTACTGCACTGCGGCGTGGCGCACTGCGGGATCTGGGTCGCGCACCGCCGCGCCGAGGACCGCTGCCGCCTCGGGCGCGTCGTACTGGGCTACCCCCGACAGCGCCTCGAGCCGAGTGCCCAGGTCGGGCGACGCTGCGGCGTCAAGCAAGACTCGCAGCCCCTCCTCGCCCACGATACGCGCCAACCCCTCCACGGCTCCCGAGCCCCACAAGCCAGACGGGACGCGAGCCGCGGCCGGCGCGGTGCCCGGCGCGTCAACCGGCGAGGGCGCTCCGGACGGACCCAAGATTCGCAGGGTCGCTCCACGATCATCCTCGAAAAACACGAAGCTATAGCTCCGGAGCAGCCGCCGGAGCGCCACGTCCACGGGACCTTCCGTGGTCGCGGGTCCATCGCCGGCGACGTGTTCCAGTCCCTCCACGGTGACGCCAGCGGCCCGCGCAACCTCCTCGAGCGCTGCCGCCAGAGACGCACCCGAGCCCGACGACCGGATCGGGGACGCCGAGCGCTCGACGCCTCGCGCGGTCAACGGCCAGATCGTGAGGGCGAGGCAGACCGCCAGCGCGACCGTCTTCCGCGTGCCTGCCGGCCTCGCCCCCACCACGCGCGTGAACCGCTCGACTCGGTCGCTTATGGGAACGCCGGGACGCAGGCGTTCACGATGGCGACCGCGTACGCGTTCCCGGTCTTCGTCACGTTGGCGATGTGCCAGACCCGATTCGCCGGCGTACATGCAGGCGCATTGAGGAAGTGGGTCTGAGTCGCGGTGTTGAACAGGCTCACTTGCGCTCCCGATGCGTTCAAGTTCAGGGCAGCCGGACCGCTGAATCTGTCCACCGCGATGCGGTAGATGCCATTGGCGGCCGGTGGACCCACCGTCAAGCTTTCGACGGGCTCCCCGTCGAGGAACGAGTCGCGGGCGACCAGGACGAACGGAGTTGCGAGGAGATCCCCGTCCGGCCCGAAGGGCATAACCACGCCTGACGGCAGCCGCACCCCGAGATCCAGCTCCCACCCGCGGGTATTCGCCCCCGCCGCGGCAGTGGTTGGTTGGAAATTCCTCCAGTCGAGCGTCGCCTGGAAGTTGCCCGCAGCCCGCGCCCTGATGACGGCATCCGTGAACAGGCCAGTTGGCAGCCCGGCCAGCGTTGTCACCGGACCGCGCACAGTGTTCGTGATGTACGCGGTCTTCGTAAAGCGGATATCCCGGCTTGTGCCGGGGGCGGCGAAGCACTCGTAGGAACCACCCCGGTTCGTGGGGTCCGCACACAGGTTCGTGGTTCCCGCTCGGACGTTGATTAGCCCCGGCACGGTGTTCGGGGAGGGCGGCGCGCCCGAGGCGCCGTCCAGCACCCGCCCGATCGTCGGGGTCTCGCCCACGGCCGGGAAGAGGGCGCGGCGGACATCCACCCGCCGGGTGGCCGCCGCGAGTCCGCAGCTGATAACTTTGCCGGTGCTGACCATCCGGGCGATCACCTGGTCTCGGGTAAAAGCCGGGTTCTGGCCCCAGACGAGAGCTGCCGCGCCGGCGACCATCGGCGAGGCCATGGACGTCCCGCTGATCGCGGAGTACCCCTCGTCGGGAAAGGTCGAGGGGATCTGCCAGCCGGGCGCCGCGATGTTGAAGAGACCGGGGTTCGCGATGGGGCTGAAGTTCGAGAAGAACGTGCGGCAGTCCTGCTGCTCCGTCGCCTGCACCCGGAGCCCGATATCCGGGTCGATATTGAAGGTGCCCGCGCCATTGTTGTTCTCGTTGCCGGCCGCGACCACGAGAAGCTTGTTGGCGGTTCTCCAGTGATCGACTTCTTGCGCGACGAGCGCGCTCGCCGGCCCGCCGATGCTCATGTTGCCCACCCGGGTCACGGGGTTGGTGACGGCGAGGTGACCGGTATGCATCCCACACGCGGCGATGTCGAAGAATGTCCCGGAGCCCGCCCAATTTAGGACCTTGATCGCGAGAATCCGGCTGTTGGGCGACACCCCTTCGCCGTACCGGGCGTTGGCGGCCCTCGCCGCCACTAGACCGGCCACGTGGGTGCCATGGAAGTGGTCGTCGAAGGGATCGTTGTCATTGTTCACGCAGTCGGGGCCGAGAGTCACCTTGCCAGCCAGGTCCGAGTGCGTGTAGTCCACGCCCGTGTCCATGACCGCGACGGTCGGCGGCGTCGCTGACAGGGCCCCGAGGTTCGGCGTCTTCCGGATGACCCTGTGGTGCCATTGAAACCCGGTTCCGGGATCCCCCGAGACTGCCCGCGGCCCGGGCGATCTATCGGACGCCGGGCCCTGACCATTTCTTTGCGGCAGCCTCGGCTGGGGTGGGAGGCTGATCCGCCCGTTTCGCTCGACGAAGCTCACGTTCGGATCGGCCAGCAGCCCGGTAATGGCCTTGAGGGCCGCCGCCTCGCTCGGAAACTCGAGCAGGACCGCGCTCCCGGGTATCGCTTTGGCAATCCGCGCCCCGCTCGGCACCGCGAACCCCGGCGCCGTGCCGGCCTTGTCCCAGCGCCGCAAGCCGACGATGACTTGGCCCGCGACGAAGTCCTGGCCCGGAACGAGTCCCGGTACGCCGATCCCGTACCCCGGCGCCGCCCCGGACTGGGCCGCTACCTGCGTCCCCGCGACGGCCAGAAGACACACCAGCATGATGATGAAGCGCAACCGCCCACTCTGCCCACTCGACATGACGATTCTCCCGTGACTACTCGTACGTACCCCGCCATCTCGGGGCGTGACCTCACCGCTCGAGCGTGCCCTCCCGCGCGGTGAGAGCGTGTGCCCCCGCCCCTGGCCCGCTCTGGACGTCCCTGGCACCGCTGGCTCGCTTCTGTACCACGGCATGCGGACAGGGTCAATGGGCGCGTCACCTCAACCTCGAGCCTCGAGGAAGAATCCGCACATTGACCGCTCGCCGGCCTCTTCGCGAGGTGGCCAGGACGCCACGAAGCCCTCCGGAGTGCGCGGCGCTGAACAGCCCTGGTCTCGCGCCAGTGGGCATGCTGGCCTGACGGTGCGCACGCCCTCCGCGATCAGGCCTCAGTCATACCGCGGCGCGCAGGGCGGCGCGACGTCATCGCGCGCGGTGACCCGGGACCTGGCACGCCGGGTGGGCCCCCAGCCTTGCCCTACCAAGCTCGTAGGCTGCTGCCCGACCCGTGCGATCGGGCCCCCATGAAGCCCCCATGACGTCACACTTGCCGTCGGGCGTGTGAATGATGCAGACTCGTTGACCACGTATCGGTTCACTTTCAGAAGGGGGAAGCATGAGACAGTTCTGGATGTGGTGGCGGGACCCCAGCGTGCTCGGATCCCTGATCGGGATCGGCCTGCTGGCCACGTTCGCAAGTCATCCAGCGACCGCAGCGGACGTCGCGCAGCCGCTGACCGAGCCGGAGATCGTCGCCGGTGCACCGGAGGAGCAGGCCGTCGTGCCGAGGTCAGCGAGCCTGACACGGCTCGTGCCGATGAGCCCTGCCCAGTACCGAGCGGTGAAGGCAGCCGCGCAGACGAGCAGTGCGGCGCCGACCGCGACGCAGGTCGCGCTCGGGCACCCGTCCGCCCCCGAACCGCTCACCACGGACGTGACGACCTCGTTCACGGGCCTGGACCGGCTGACGTCGATCAACAACGGATTCATCTTCGTCCCGCCCGATCCGATCATCGCGAAGAGCGTGCTCCGCGTCCTGCAGGCGACGAACAGTGCGATCCGACTCACGACGACGGTGGGCGGTGTCATCCAGACGAGCGACCTCAACACGTTCTTCGGCGCCGCCACCGCGAACGGCCTCGTCTTCGATCCGAAGGTCTTCTTCGATCGAAACGCCGTGAACCGACGATTCTACGTCGTGGGGCTCCAGAAAACCGCCACCGTGTCCCGGCTCCTGCTCGCGATCTCGCGGAGCAGCGATCCGCCAAACCTGAACGCCGTGAACTGGTGCCGTTACTCCATCGATGCGCGGCGCAACGTCTCCACCGCCGATGCAAGCTATGCGGACTATCCGGGCCTGGGCGGTGGCGTGGACAAGCTGAACGTCTCCGTCAACAACTTCCGCTTCTCCAACGATACCTTTACCTTCGCGATCGTCCGATCGTTCAACAAGACAATCGCCTCCAACAACGCCGCGGCGTGTCCGGCCATCGCCCCGTTTTCCACGTTCCAGGCGACCGGAACCATCGGGAATATCAGTGCCTTCACGCTCCAGCCCGTGCAGCACTACAGCACTCCCAGTTCCTTCCCCGGCATCACGAACCCCGCGTACCTGGTCAACTCGGTGTTCGGAGCGGGAAACTTTTACCGCGTGTGGCGGGTCTTCACGAACGCTGGTGGAGCCCAGGCGCTCCAGCTTCTCGGCAACCCGATCGGCAACTTCGCATACAACGTCCCACCGGATGCCCCTCAGACCGGGAGCGCGCTCCTGCTGGACACTGGCGACAACCGGGTCACGCAGGCTGCGGGAAACGGCAACTTGATCTCGGGGGTCCATGCCACCCTGTGTAACCTGAGTGGCGGCGCGAACGAATCGTGTGTCCGCATCGTGCGCATACTCGTCTCCCAGAACGCTGCGGCCATGAACCAGCAGGGCGCCTTCGGGGTGCCGAACGAGTTCTTCTTTTGGCCCGGCATTGCCGTGAACATCTCCAACCAGGCAGGGATCCCCTTTCACTTGGTGTCTCCCACTCGCACCGGGGGGCGTCTGAGCTCCTGGTGGTGCACCAAGGACTCGACCAGCCCGGCCTGCACGTCGGTCCTGCCCATGACGACTGGAACGTGTGCCCAGACCACGAACCGGACCGGGGACTATATCGGCACCGCCCTTGACCCATCTGATGCCCGGAGCTTCTGGATGTCCGGCGAGCGGGCGGTGATGCTCAACGGAGCCTGTCAGTGGCAGACCCAGGTGATCCGGGTGAATCCTGGGCTCAACGTGATACCCCTTACCCCGTAGGCGCGGCGCTCACGGATGTCGGGTGGGGCCTCTCGTCCGCCCGTCCACCGTCACCGGGACCGCAAACCGCGCAGCACCAGGAGTGGCTCTTACGGGATCGCGGTCGCGTTTCCCGACAGGATTCGGCGCCCGCGTCTTCCGTGACGGTCCCCCCGTGACAGTCCCAAGGGGGCGCAGAGGCTCCAGCGAGGAAGCTGGTCAGCTGGCTGAAGACCGCCGCCCGATCAAGGCGAGGTGACGCAGCGCTCGGCCGGCGAGGTCGAGCGGGCGGGTGGCCTTGATCGCGCCCCACGTGCCTCGGGCCTCCAGCAGGTCGCGGCAGGTTCGGGCCAGGATCCAGGCTGGCACCTCGCCGGCGGGGGACGGCGAGACGAGCATCGCGTGGCGGGTGATAGATCGGAGCAACAGGTCCAGGAGCGGCGGGCAGTCGGCAGACGTCCGGAGATCGCGCAGCACGCCGTCAGGGACCTCGGCGCCGGCAACGTGCTGCGCGAGGCAGAGGGGATAGTAGACCGCCCGACTTGCGCGGTACGCGCGAGCGGCCGCGACGACCTGGGGCCAGTCGATTTTCGACCGATACCGGTCCGTGATCGCCACGATGTCGTACAGGGCCCGCAGCTTCCTGGCAAACCGGTCGACGCACGAGATGTCCAGGCATTGGTGCAAGAGCTGGTCCTCGGGTGAGAAGACGAGCGCGCGGACCGACGCCACCCGCGCCCTCCGGGCGCGGGTCCACAGCTCCTCGATGGGAACTCGAACGGAAGCGGCCGGAGGCACGATGTGGTGGTGAATCTCGACGACTGTGCGCCCATCCTTCGACCCGTACGGGGCGAGGTGATGGTGCTGGTTGCGGTACCACTCGAGCGACCGGTAGGAATCGTCGGGGAGATAGCCCAGGACGCGCATGAGAGAGTCGGCCGCGTCCAGGTCACGCCACCGCGCGAGGAGATCGAGGTCCTGCATGGAGCGAAGGGCGATGTTGCCGTACACCTCCTCCGCCAGGGCAGCCCCCTTCAGCACGATCACCGGGATCTGCTCCTCGGTGAAGGCCGACAGGACGCGCTCCAGCTCGCCGTGGAGGCTGACGTTCAATGCAGCCTGCGCATAGTACTGCGCCTCGAGCCGCTCCATCACTCCCGTTGCGATCGGGCACCGGCCGCCGGGCGACCGGAGTGCGGTGTACAGGAGCGAGGACACGCCGTGGCTGGTCGCGGCGGCGAGCACCTGCTCCCAGTCGGGGTTGCGCCGCAGAACCTGCTGGACGCGGGCCGGGTCGGCCGGCCGGCGGAGCAACGCCAGCAGCGACCGAGTCGACGGGGACGGGAGTCCAAGCATCCAGCGAGGCCGCCTGCAGCGAGGCGCCAGCCGGTCAGGTCCGCCGCCAGCCGGCCAGCCGCCGAGCCACCTGCTCGGCGGCTGCCCCGCCGTCGCTGAAGGAGAGGCGGAACGTCGGCAGGCGCTGGACCAGACCGCACAAATAGCGGACCGCGCCCTCGCCATGGTCGGAGAAGTTCCAGCAGTGCTGGAGAAGCTCCACGGCCGCCGTGGCCGGCGGGCAGTGCACCAGCTCCGCCGCAGTTCCCGGCCGGTAGGCCGGAAACACCACGGCACTAGCGGTGACGGGCTCGCGGCACACGGCCGCAAGCGCGACGTCGACTTTGCTCGGAAGGCGGAGCCACTCGTCGGGCATCTGCTCGCCCGGGTACTCCCGAATGGCGGGAGACTGGGGGAACGGAATGATCGCGCCCGACTCGAGATCCAGCGGGACGATGTCATCAGAGAGGTACGCCCACCCTCGGGCATTGAGACCGGCGACCAGCGTGCTCTTGCCGTGTCCGCGCGGGCCAGGCAGCAGCACCGCCCGTCCGCCGAGCGCGGTGGCACCGGCGTGGAGCCACAGCAGGTCGGGCCTGGCCTGGATCAGGATCTGAATCACCGAAAAGCGCAGGCACCGGAGCACGTCCGCCAGCGACCCGTCCTCCAGATCGACTGTGGCGTTGCCCCTCACACGATACTGTCCCGCGGCCCGGTCCACCTCGAGCTCGCCCGCCATCGACCGTGCGGTCGGGACCAGCATCTCGGCGAAAAGTCGCTCGAGGCCCGCCAGGACTTCGGGGGCCTCGGAGGTGACCGCCACCCGGTGTCCTAGAAACCCGACGTGAAGCGTCCGGGGGCCCGGCGTGACTGGTCGCGGTGTGCGCGCCGCGACCCGGCTACCTGGCGTCGACGAGTCCAAGCTCGGCGAGCTGGGCCACCGCGAGACTGACATTCGCGAGCAGTGCTTCACCCGGACAGCCGAGGAACTGCCCCAGCTCCCGGCTGATGTCGTCGACCGTGCGGATGCCGTCGCACAGCTCCCAGATCGATGCGGCCGACGCATTGAGCGCGTGCGCCGTCTCGCCCTGCGGCACGTAGAGGAGGAGCTCGTCGCCGAGCCGGTACTCGCGGACGTGGTCCCAGCGGGCAGGTCGAGCAGTCGGCTGTCTGGTCCCGTCCTTGAAGGCGGGCTGGTCGTCCATCACGCGCACCCGTCTACGCTCGGCGTCGTCGTCCGTCACGTCCCGGCGCTCCCGGTCCGTCGCGCCGAGCGCCCGGGCCGCCCGGTCCGTCACCGGTCGCCTTCCGCCCGCTCGAGCCGCTAGAAGGAGTCATCCACGTGGAATGTGCCCCGCGGGACCATGTCCCAGTGCTCAAGATCTGGCCCGTCCGAGTGGGGCAAAACGCCCTGATCACCGTGCGCATACTGGGCGAACGCGTCGGTCGGGAGCTTGACGGCGAGAATTGCCGGCAATGCCCACCCGGCCCGAATCAGGGCCCGCCGCGACATCAATCGCCGCTCGTCGTCGGCTCCGTCTCCCGCGGGCGCGACGTCTGGACCTCGCGCCGAGTCGCCGTACGTTTCGTTGTTCTCGTCCGAGCTCATCGTAGATCCTCCGACTGCGTCCGATCGGCCTCAGTTTCGGGTACACTCCCATCGGCGCGATACATCGCCACGCTGGCCGTCACATTTGCCCCCGAGCTTAGCAGTGACAGCCCGACCTTTCGAGCCAATCCCCGAAGATCCTGATGCCGCGTCAGCCAGTCACCGTACGCGTACACGAGAAGGTGGTCGCACTTGGTTTCGAGCTTTCGCCGAAGCGCCGCGGCTCGCTGAGGCCCCGCTCCCACGAGGCGGCCGGGCATGACGATGACGAGAGCGTACCGACGCCCGTCCAGCCAGAGCGCGTCGCTGTCGAGCAGGTCGCCGATGACGAAGTTGGCGCCGAACTCGGGAAGCACCTCTCGCGCGTGGGCGATACGGCTGCCGTCGATGTCGATGCCGAACGGCACCACGCCAGGGTTGGTGTCGACGATCCGCCGCAGGAGAGCGCCGTTCCCGCAGCCCAGGTCGAGCACGTTGCCCGCGTTGCCCGAGAGCACGGCCGCGGCCAGCTCGGCGATGGGCTGGTGGGCGCGGTCCATCGCCGCGCGCGAGGAGAACCCGTTGTCAGTCGCGTACCATCCCGGTCGGGCGACCACCGCCGGAATCGGGTTCCGTAGGCCCCGGCCGAACCCGGCCGACAGCGTGACCAGCGGCGTCGCGTGCGGCATCTGGTACGGGAACCCGAGCCCCTGCGCCCCTTCCGCCGGGTAGGCGGTGCCGGGTCGACGCACGATGTACTTCACCTTGGTCGCGTCGGTCCGCGTCGACACCTTGAGGATCGGCGTCTTGATCTCGGCGATGCCGTGCAGCGCGGACCACTCGACGGGCCAGGAGAGGATTTCGAGGAGCCAGCCCATCTCCTCCCCATACCCCGCCTCGCGTCCGACCTGGATGAGCTGCCGCCCCAGCTCCACCGTCGGCGCGCACACCAGGCTGCACGGGAGATGGGGGACCGGGCGCGCGCCCATCCACCGCCACAGAATGTTCGCCTCTGCCGGCCCTGTCACGCGGATGGCGCGGTCGTCGGGGACGTCGCCGCCACCCGTCGCCACGGCCATCGGCCACGTCGTGTCGAGGTAGCCCTCCTTCACCCAGACCCGCTGGAAGAACTCGTAGCAGCAGGGCGGATAGCCGAGCTTGTCGCCGATCGCCTGGTCGTCTCCGGCGTCCCAGGCGGCCTTGAACTCTGCTACGTCGCGCGGGATTCCCACAACCACCCGGAAGACGAATGGCTCGCCCAGGACTGGTCGCCGGCCCGTGCTCCCATAGTTCGCGGCATTACCCTGGATCTCGACCGGAATGGCGTTGAGACCACGCAGCGCCCACCGTCCCGCCTTGTCGATGAACTCCTCCGGGGTCACCATCGTCACGCCGCAGGCCCGGACCCCCGACAGTATCGACAGCCATTCGATATCGAGCCACGCCTTCGTCACCCGGCGCAGCCGTGGTTCCCAGACCTCGCGTGCCTGGTCGCTCACCCAGCTCAGCCGTGTGAAGTCGGGCAGGGTGAGGTCGAACCGCTCCATCGTGCGGGGCGAGCCGCCGATCACCTCAGGCGCCACTGATCACCCCCGGTGTGACGCGGCCGTGATCGGCGTGATCCTGGTGGGTGTGCCCGGCAGGAAGAGAGCTCGAGCCTGGACCCGACTTGGGGGTCTCGAGCTCCTTCAGAGCCTGAGCGATCGACGTGCTGCGGCCGGCCATCCAGGTCCCGAGGAGTACGTTCTCGACCTGCTTGCGCTCCGGGCGGGCGGACAGCGGGCTCAGCCCTGCCTCGAGCATCTCCTCTTCCAGCTGACGATAGAGCGCCTTCCAGAGCGCGCAGTGCTCCGTCCGGTTCCGCCAGTCGCCGTCGATGGCCGTGCCCGGACACTGGCCCTTGCACATGAGGAAGAACCGGCACCCATGGCAGCCGCCGAACTCCTGCGGAGTGTGGTAGAGCGCGAGGTACCGCTCGTAGCCCTCGGTGACCGCCTTGGTGAAGTCGATGCCGTCCTTGTTGGTCCGGCCGCAGTTGCTTCGTTGCCCATTTCCCTCGACACCCTGGACCGCTCGCGTCGTGTAGGGGTCACAGGCGTTCCAGACGCACGTGGTGCTGGAGTCGGTCCCGAGCAGAAGGTTGCGCATGTCTTGGAACAGGTCGAGCCGGAGCTGGGTCAGCTCCTTTTCGAGCCGATAGAATCCCAGGAGCGCCTCGAGATTCTCCCCGGTACTCAGCGCGTACTTGCGCCGGATCGAGTCGTCCTCGACCTCGAGGACGTGCAGGCGTGCGCTCGTCACCCCGATCGACTGGAGGTAGCGCAGCCAGTCGTACATCACCGGCAGCTTGTCGCTGGTGGCGTTGCAACGGTGAAGGGTGATGATCAGGCTCGGCGGGATACCTTCTTGGCATAGGCGGTCAATCGCTGCGTGGGTCTTCGCGGTGGCCTCGCGTGTAGCCGCGAGGGTCCCCACCCAGCGGACATCGTTCAGCTCCTCGGGCCCGTCGACCGAGATGCCGACATGTACACGGTACTGCTTGAACAGCCGGATGTGGTTGTCGTTGATGAGTGTCCCGTTGGTCTGGATCGCGTTCTGGCCGTACTTCTGGAGGCCCCACGCCCAGAGCTGATCGAGGTCTGGCTCCGGGACCATCAAGGGCTCTCCGCCAAAAAGGGTGAACCCGCCACCCACCGCCTCGACGCCCGCCTTCATCCGCTCGAGGTCGTACGCCTGCAGCACGTTGCCGGCGTCACGCTGGGGGTTCTGATAGCAGTACTGGCACTGGATGTTGCACTTGACTCCGAGGGGCCGGAGCTCAGCGGGCATGGGTCGACGTCATCCGTGGCCGTGGTCCTTCCGGGTTCGAGGGCACGCCGCGACCGCATCGGGCACGCGGAGACTCTCGATGTTGCTCGCCTCGCTGCGCAGACCTAGTGTCCCGAGTCAGAAATGAGCCGACACCGCGCCGGGCAGGGTGGGGGCTCTGCCCGCGGGACACGCTGTGTCGCGAAGCGTCGCCGCGCTCAAATGGAGCCACGAGATCGATGGTGGGCGGCTTCGGCGATCCGCAGAAGCCACGGTCCCTCGGGGAGAGCCCCCACCCCACCCGGCGCGGTGAGTCAACGGACTTTCGACTCGGGACACTAGCTGTCGTGCTCATAACCCGAATTCGTTCTCCTTTGAAACCACCCGACGCTGCAAGCCGGATGCCACGGAGGCCGGTCAGTAAAGATGCGATGATAGCCCTGCCCAGGATGTCTCGGACGTCGGTTTGGCAACTTCTGCGACTGGCAATGGAAAAGCTGACCATAAGTGAACCCGGCGCCTGGCTGGCGACCTCGGTCCTACCAGATGTTCAGACTCCTGGTCACGGTGACGGCTCGAGGGGTCGTGGGGCCGCCACAGCCACGCCCCGGTTGGGCTGGGTGGGCACCGAGGTCAGGGCTAGCTCTGGCAGGCGGGAGCACGGTTGGGTCCGGTTAGAGATAGATCCACGGAAAACCTGGAGCCTCGGCATCGATGATGGCAACCGACCCGGGCGCCGGATCGACACTCGCGGTCGGGCCCGCCTCGACGCCAACCTCGCCGGCACGTCCGTCCAAGCCGGTACGACCGGTCCCGCAAGCAACGCGAGGCTGATTCCACCCAATCCCAGCCGCCGCCATGCGCCTGACATCGGAGCTCCCGGGACCGTTCTGGCTTCCGCCGAGCGACGAGCCCGGCTTCATCCCGTCCCCGCGATAGGTGACTTTAGCACTGGGCGCGAGACGCGTCAACGGGACATCGTGGAATGGATGAACCTGCTGAACCGGAGTAACCGCGCCGGCGAACGGTGAGCAGACCGCTTCGAGCGAGTCAGTCGCGCCCGGCGGCGTCGCAGCCCGATCCCTGGTGGCCGGAGACCGCGACGAGGAGCCCGACCTCGTCGACGGGGTAACCATTGGGCGGGGAGGCGTTGCAATCCTCCACCCCGGCAATGTCGATGGGCCATGGGAGGCTCTCGCCGATGTGTCCGGGGGTCTCCGAGGAAAATCGTCGGCGCGAGGGTGGGCTCAGGCGCCGCGCGACGAGGACAGTGACGCCTGAGCGCGCTCGATGCACGCGTTCAGCTGCTCGGCGACCACGCGCACGTGCGGTTCGGCCAGCATGAGCCCAGAGTCGTCTCCCGGCACGGTGTAGATCTCGAGGCCGCCCGTGCTGAGCTGGCGCCAGGCGAGCCGAGGGTCGTCATCCGCGGCCACCTGTCGCCCCTCGGCGCGGAAGAGCACGACCCGTCCCGGATACACGCGTGGCGTGTACTGCTGTAGCGCGAGTAAGTTGGCCTGCGTGACAACCCGCACGGAGAACTCGCTCCGGTCCCCGCGCCACAAGTCGCGCTGCGTGACGATCTGCACGAGCATCCGCAAGCGCTCACGCAGGAACCGGAGCTGACGGCGGCCGCGGAGCCGTGCGAGCGTCTGCAGGTAAAGCCGGAGCCGGCCCGCGACGAGCAGGAGCAGCGCCCGCGCGCGGGCCCCCGGCCTGAACCACCCGCCCGCAGTCATCACCGGTGGCCACGTCTCGAGGAGGGCCACGAGCCCGATCTCCTGCCCGGCAGCGCGCAACTGCTGCGCCATCTCGTAGGCGACGACGCCACCCATGCAGGCGCCGACGAGGTAATAGGGGCCGCGGGGCTGCACCGCGCGGACCTCTCCGAGAAACGCGGAGGCGATGTCCTCGATCCGCGTCAGTGGCTCCTCCGACCCGTCGAGGCCTCGGGACTGCAGCCCGTAGAATGGCTGGTCCGGCGGCAGGAGTCGGGCCAAGTCGCTGTAGCCGAGAACATTGCCGCCCACGCCGGGCACCGCAAACAGGGGGCGCCGGCTCCCGGCGGGCTGGATCGTCACGAGCGAGCGTCCCCATGCGGGCAGCGGGCCCTGGCGGATGAGGGCCGCGAGGCCGTCGATGGTGGGCGCCTGAAACAGCGTCGCCAGGGGGAGAGTGACCCGCAGCTGATCTCTGAGCCGCGCGAAGAGCCGCACGGCGAGCAGCGAGTGGCCACCCAGGTCGAAGAAGCTCTCACGGGTTCCGACGGGGCTGACCATGAGGACCTCTTCCCAGATCCTCACGAGCTGCCGCTCCAACTCGTCGCGCGGTTCGGCGGAGACATGAACCGACCCGGTGTCCTCCGGCTCGGGTAGGGCCCGGCGATCCACCTTGCCGTTCGCGGTGAGGGGCAGTCGGTCGAGCCCGACGAACACGGCCGGAATCATGAACTCGGGAAGCTTGCCCCTGAGGAACTCGCGGAGGTCTCGGGGGTCGAGCGGGCCCTCCCCGACGAGGTAGGCCACGAGGCGCCGCTCCCCGCGGGGAGCGGGGCGCGCCACCACCGCGGCGTCCTGCACGCGGTGATGACGCACAAGCGCTGCGTCGATTTCGCCGAGCTCAACGCGATAGCCGTGCACCTTGACCTGGTCGTCCAGGCGCCCGAGGAATTCGAGGGTTCCGTCGACACGCCATCGCACGAGGTCGCCACTCCGGTAGAGGCGCTCTTCCAGCGTCTCCGAGACCCGGTGGACGATGAAACGCTCGGCCGTCAAGGCTGGACGGTCGACGTAGCCGCGCGCCAGCCCATCGCCCGCAATCCACAGCTCGCCCGGGGCCCCGATGGGCACTGGTCGGCGGTGACGATCGAGCACGTATACCCGCGTGTTGGCAATGGGTCGACCGATCGGCAGCGGCCGACCGGGCGGCGGGGCGCTCGTCACGGGGTGGCAGCACGTGAAGGTCGTGCCCTCGGTCGGTCCGTAGCCGTTGATGACGCGGAGGCCCGGCAGCGCCGAGACCGCGCGCGCGACGTGCGGAGCCGAGACGACGTCACCCCCGGCCAGGAGCTGGCGCAGCGGGCGGAGGATCTCGAGGCGAAGGTCCACCACCTCGTGGAAGAGCCCGGCGGTGAGCCAGAGCGTCGTCACCCCGAGCCGCTCGAGCACCGCTCCCAGCTCCTCGACGGACAGTGCGCCGGGCGGGGCAATCGCGAGCCGGCCGCCGTTCAGCAACGCCCCCCAGATCTCGAACGTCGAGGCGTCGAATGACAGCGGCGCGAACTGGAGGAGCACCTCCCCGGGGCCGAGGCGCGCGTAGTCCGTCTCTTTGACCAGGCGCACGATGCCCCGGTGTGTCACCGCGACGCCCTTGGGCTCCCCGGTGGAGCCCGACGTATACATGACATAGGCGAGGCCGCCCCCGCTGACGAAGCCCGGAAGCTGGAGGTCCGGGCTCCCGGCCATCGTGCCCTCGTCCCCGTCAAGGCAGAGCGTTTGCACGCCGGGCGCCGGCAGCCGGGCCCGCAGCCGCTCCTGGGTGAGCAGGATGTCGATCTTCGCGTCCCTCAGCATGAAGCGAAGCCGCTCTGGCGGCGACAAGAGGTCGAGCGGCACGTAGGCGCCGCCCGCTTTCAGGATGCCGAGCAGGGCGACGATCATCTCCACCGAGCGCTCCATCCACACACCCACGGGACGCTCGCCGCTGACGCCCAACCCCCGCAAGTGATGGGCGAGGCGATTGGCGCGGTGGTCGAGCTCACGGTAGGTCAGCGATGCGCCCTCGAATACGAGCGCGACGGCGTCCGGCGTCGCCTCCACCTGGTCCTCGAACAGACTGTGGACGGACCGATCGTGAGGATAGGGACTGGCCGTGCTGTTCCACTCAATCAACAGCCGCTGTTCCTCGACGGCGTCGAGAAACGGCAGCGCGGAAACTCGGCGGTCGGGCGCCGCGACCACGCTCTCGAGCAACGTTCGATAGTGGCCCACCAGACGCGCGATCGTCTCCGGCTCGAAGAGGTCGCGCCGGTACTGGACGGTTGCGCTCAGCGTCCCGTCGCTCCGCTCGCGGATGAACAGCGTGAGGTCGAACGGCGAAGCAACGGTGACGAAGGCGAAGTCAGCGTCCGGAGCAGCATCCTGCCAGACGAGGCTGACCTGGAACAGCGGGTTCTGGCCTGGCGTCCGCTCGGGCTGCAGCTCCTCCACCAGCTTCTCGAACGGCATGTCCTGGTGGGCATAGGCACCGAGGCACGTCTCACGCACCTGAGCCAGGAGCTCCCGGAAACTTGGATCCCCACTGAGGTCGGCACGGAGGACCAGCGTGTTGGCGAAGAAGCCGATGATCGGTTCCAGCTCCACGTGGCTTCGGTTCGCCACCGGCGTGCCCACGACGATGTCCTCGTGGCCGCTGTGGCGCGCGAGCAGCACCGTGAGCGTCGCCAGCAGCGTCATGAACAGGGTCGTGCCCTCGCGGCGGCTCAGCTCACGGAGCCCGGCCGCGAGTGGCCCGGGAAGCCAGAAGTCGTGGCTCGCCCCGGCGGACGCCGCCCGGACAGACCGCGGGTGGTCGGTCTGGAGCTGAAGCGACGGGGGCCGCGCACTCAAGCGCCCGTGCCAGTAGCGCCGCTGCGCCTCGAGGAACTCGCCCGTCAGCCGCCGGCGCTGCCAGAGCGCGAAGTCCGCGTACTGGAGCGGCAGCTCGGCCAGCGGTGACGGACGTCCGGCGGCGAAGGCATCATACAGGCCGTCCAACTCACGAATGAGGATGCCGAGCGACCAACCGTCGGCCACGATGTGGTGGATCGACACCAGCAGCTGGTGCTCGCCGGGCTCGAACTTGAGGAGAACGGGGCGGAACAGCGGCCCGCGCGCCAGGTCGAACGGTCGCTGCGCTTCCTCGCGGGCCACACGCTCCATGACGGCGTGGTGCTCGGCGGCGGGCGCCGGCTCGAGATCCACGATCCGGAGCGTGACTGGCCCTGGGTCGCCGATCCGCTGCACCGGCTCGCCGTCTTGGCTCCAGAAGGTCGTCCGCAACGACTCGTGCCGGCGGACCAGCTCGGTGAGTGCGTTGGTGAGCGCAGTGACGTCGAGCGCACCGTGGAACGGCCGCCGGACCGCGAGCGTGTAGGCGGAGGTGCCCGGGTCGAGCTGGTCAAGGAACCAGAGACGTTGCTGGGCAAGCGAGAGCGGCAGGTCGCCCTCTCTCAGCATGCGGGCCAACCGCGCCCGCCCTGGCGCAGACCCCCCGCCGCCCCCCGGGAGGATCGCCAGGATCTCGGTCTTCCGGCGCGCCACCTCGTCTCGGAGGGCCGGCGTCAGCACCCCCTCCCGGGCATTCAGGCGCACGGTCCCGCCCTCCGCCCAGACCCGTACGTCGAGTCGGGCGAGCCACTCGAGGAACTCAGCCGTTGTCAGCACTCGCGCGTCTGCAGGCACGTCACTCCGCCGCGACACCGCCGGTCGGTCCCCTCGGGCCCCCGGGCGTGACTCCTTCTCGGAGAATCTCTACACGTCCTCCGTCTTCCGCCCCGCCTCATTCCGCGCCCGCACCCGGCTCAGCAGGGCGTTCACCTCCTCCTCAGTCAGCTGGTCCAGCCGAGCGAGCAGCTCCTCTCGACCCAACGGACTACTGCTCCTCGTGGCGGCCGCCAGCGTCCGCGGGCTCACCTTGTCCGCCGCTGCGATCCGCCCGCAGAGCCCCGCGACCGTCGGTTCTTCGAACAGCGCGCGCAACGGCAGTTCCACCGCAAACGCCTTGCGCACCCGCGCGATCACCTGAGTCCCCAGCAGCGAATGGCCGCCCAAATCGAAGAAATTATCATGAATGCCGACCCGCTCACGCTTCAGCACCTCGGCGATCATCTCCGCCAGCTTCCCTTCCATGGCGTTCCGCGGGGCCACGTGCGGCCGTCCCAGCGCCGGACCCAACAGGTCCGGCGCTGGCAGTGCCCGCCGATCAACCTTGCCGTTCGGCATCAACGGGAGAGCGCCCAGGACCACCAACGACGCAGGGACCATGTAGCTCGGCAGCTTCGCCCGCACGAACCCTCGTAGATCGCCCGGCTCCAGCCCGCTCCCGCCGCTGGGGACGACATACCCGATCAGGCGTTCGTCTCCGCCCGCGCCAGACACCGTGACCACCGCCGCCTCTACCGATGGATGCGCGCGCAGGACACTCTCGATCTCGCCCAGCTCGATCCGCACGCCGCGTATCTTGACTTGATTGTCCACCCGACCCAGAAACTCCACATTCCCGTCCGCCAAGAAACGGCCCACATCGCCCGTCTTGAACAGCCGAGCCTCCGGATCTCCCGCGAAGGGGTCGGGAATGAACTTCTGCGCGGTGAGCTCCGGGCGGTTCAGGTATCCGTGGGCCAGACCGTCCCCCGCGACATGTATCTCCCCGGGAACGCCGATCGGCACCGGGTTCAATGTACGATCCAGAATATAGATTGTGGTATTCGCGATCGGCCGACCGATGGGAATGCGATCCGGCGCCGTGCCGTCACCGATGACATACCACGTCACGTCGGCCGAGACCTCCGAAGATCCATACAGGTTCATCAGCGTGGCGTCCGGCAGCTGCTCCCGAAAGCGCCGAGCCAGTTCGGGTGTGATCGCCTCGCCGCTGGTCACCCAGAATTTCAGATCCGGTATTCGGCCTCGGAGGTCGGGGACACTCTCCAGCAGGAACCGAAGCAACGACGGCACCACCACGATTCGCGTGACCCGGTTGGCGGCCAGCGTGTCGACCATCCGGCTCAGGTCTTCCAGCTCTTCCTCCGGGATGATCACGTTCGGGATGCCCTTCAGCAGCGGCCCGAAGATCTCCCAGACGGAATCCACGAAGCTCAGCGCGGTCTTCTGGCAGCAGATCTCGCCCGGCGCGAACCTCCACGCCTTCCACATCCAGGAGAAGCGATTCACCGCGGCCCGATGGGACGCGAGCACCCCTTTCGGCGTGCCCGTTGAGCCTGAGGTGTAGATGACATACGCCAGATCGCGCGCGTTCACACCGCTCGCGGGATTGGCGACGCTTTCCGGCCGGAGGCGATCCCAGTCTGCATCGAGGCACAGGCTCTGGGCGGCCCCCGGTGGTACGCGGCCCGCCAGCCGCTTCACGGTCAGCAGCACCGGTGTCCGACTGTCTTCCAGCATGAAGGCGAGCCGCTCCTCCGGATACGCCGGGTCCATCGCGACGTACGCGCCCCCCGCCTTGAGGACTCCCAGCATGCCCACCACGGCCTCGAGGGACCGCTCGATGCAGATCCCCACCAGCACCCCCGGGCCAACCCCTCGGGCCCGCAAATAGTGAGCGAGCTGGTTGGCCCGCGCGTTCAGCTCGCGGTAGGTCAGGCGCTGGTCTCGATAGACCAGCGCCATCGCGTCCCCCGTTCGCTCCGCTTGCGCCTCAAAAAGCTGGTGGATGCATTGATCGTGCGGATAGGCCGCGGCGGTGTCGTTCCATTCCACCACCAGCTGGTGGCGCTCGGCCGCGCCCAGAAGGGGGAGGGCCGACACCCGTTGTCCCGGATCAGACGCGATGCCCTCCAGGAGACATTCAAAATGCCCGAGCATGCGCGCCATGGTCGCCTGATCAAACAGGTCGGCGCTGTACTCGAAAACACAGAACAGGCCCTCGTCGATCTCGGCCATCTCGACCGTCAGATCAAACTTCGCGGTCTCGCTGTCAAGCTCTAGTTCCTCCAGCGTCAGGCCGGGCAGTTCAAACCGCGCCCGGGGGGCATTCTGGAGAATGAACATGATCTGGAAGAGCGGTGTGTGGGTCAGGCTCCGGGGGAGCTGCAGCGTTTCGATGAGCGTCTCGAACGGGAGATCCTGATGGGCATACGCCTCCAGCGCCATCTCCTGAACCCGGGCCAGCAGCTCACGAAAGGTGGGATCTCCAGACAGGCGGGTCCGCATCACCACGGTGTTGACAAAGAAGCCGACCAGGGACTCCAGCTCGACCTCGCTGCGGCCCGCCGTCACCGACCCAATGACCAGATCATCGCGGTCCGTGTAGCGCCACAGGAGAGTCTGGAAGGCCGCCACCAAGCACATGAACAGCGTGGCGTTCGACTCCCGACTTACTGCCCCGAGTCGATCTCTCAAGGCTCTTGAGAATACGCGCCGCTGGGTGGCGCCGTGCGCCGTCCGCACGGCCGGCCGGGCCCGCGCGATGGGAAGGTCGAGCACCGCGTCGGCACCCGCCAGCTGGTTCCGCCAATAGGCGAGATGCCGGTCGAGCGCGTCGCCGGTCAAGGATTCGCGCTGCCAACGCGCGAAATCTGCATACTGGAGCGGCAGGCTGGGGAGCGGCGATGGGAGCCCGGCCGCGAACGCCTCGTAGACGCGCCATAGCTCCTCCCAGAGCACACTCATCGACCAGGCGTCGGTGATGATGTGATGCATGGCGATGGTCATGATGTGCTCGGTCGGGCCCACCCGCAGCAGTGTTGTCCGCGTCAGTGGACCGCAGGCCAGATCGACGGGGCGCAGCGCTTCGGCGCTGGCCAGCCGCCGCGCCGCGGAGTCCCGCTCGGGCGCCGGCAGATGGTCCAGGTCAATGACGGGCAACTCCAGAGAGCCGCGGGGGGCGATGACCTGCATTGGATCTCCCTCGATGTCCGCGAAGGTCGTTCGGAGCGACTCGTGGCGAGCCACCAGTTCTTGAAGACTTGCGCGAAGAACCTCGTAGTCCAGAGACCCACAGACTCTGATCGCACGGGCAATGTTGTACGCGGGGCTCCCGGGCTCCAGCTGATCGAGAAACCACAGGCGCCGCTGAGCGTAGGAGGTGGGGACGATCCTTTCCGGCCGTTCCGTGGTCATGCGAGATGCTCGCGCCAGGTCAGGCCAACGAGCCCCGACGGCCGGCCGTCGACGGCGATGGCGGCGGCATAGGCGGGATCGGGGTCGAGGGCCTCCAGTGTCCAGCGCCCCGCCTCGGCCGGATCGCCCTCCACGTGCTCGAGCCGAACCGACGCGCCGGGAGCGAGCGTGACCGTGAAGCGGTCCAGCGGATGGGAGAGCCCCTCGCCAATCGCCTTGACATAGGCTTCCTTCCGCGTCCAGCAGTTAAAGAAGGCCTCCGGTCGCTGGGCCGGCGGCAGCTGGCGGAGGGCCTGACGCTCGTGCGCCGAGAACATGCGCTCGGCGACGTCGTCAAGGTCGGGCAGCGGCCGGCGGCACTCGATGTCCACGCCGACTCGTCCCAGCCGGGTCACCGCGTAGAGTCCGAGCCACCCCGAACGCGAGGCGTTGAATTGGAGGCCCGTCAGGTCGAAGGGCGCCGCCAACGCGGGCTTCCCCCACTGGCCCGCGCTGAAACCTACTACGTTTGGCTCCACGCCGAGACACTGGCCGAGGATCGTCCGCAGCACGGCCCGGCTCACCATGAAACGACTCGCATCGCGGCGAAAGTGGAAGCGCCCGGCTCGCTCGCGCTCGTCCTGGCTGAGGAGTCGAGCCAGGCGTTCGACCGTCTCCACCTCGAGATCGAGGCCGGCGAGCCAGACCCGGACTTCGCCCTCGGGAAGGGAAGCGGAAGGCCGCCCCGCCGACGGGGCCTCCGCCGCGGCCATCACGACAGTCTCCCGGCCTGGCGTCTTCCCTTCGGCGGACGAAATCCTCGGAGCCTGTCGGCGAAATGCCTCGAGGGCGATCTCGGGGGGATCGCGAAACACATTGGCTCGACGGAGATCTTCGATCCTGGGCTAACTGGGTGATCCCGTTTTCTGTGGCATCGTCGCCACACCCATCTTCCGACAGGCTCCGAGTATACCTAAGGTCCGCCAGCTCTGGGAACCAACCGCCGAGACCGACGATCATCGCCGGGTCTCGCTCGCGTCGTCACGTCTCGATCGTCACCGGCCGAAGCCCTGGTCGCAATTGACACACCTGGAGATGATCGCCCCTGGCGGCGCCATCTCGGCATCGGGGCGGCCATCTCCGCATCAGGACGGATAGGCTAGCGAAGGTCCATGCTCGCGCCGACCTCCTTTATCGCGCCGTGTAAGACGATCACGCCGTATGGGACGCTGCGAAGCAGACCGGTCACCGGCGTCGTAGTGTCCAGGGGGGTGGCGGACTTCCGCCGACTTCAGGGTGCGGCAGGACTCAGCGTGGTCACCCAGACCGCAGCAAGCCCGGGCGGAGTGTAGGGACCGGGTGTCGAGCTGTCAACGCCGCCGCCGATCCCTCGAGCTCCTTTCGTGACGTCCGCAGCCGCGGGGACTTCCGCGCAGCGTCTGATCGAGACCTCCGTTCACGCGGGCGCGATCGGGGATGGCGAGGATCAGGTCCGGCCGCACGCCGAGGACGGCGGGGCTGTTCGCCAGGCACGTCATGCCCAGATTTCGCGTACGATCTCCGGAGGGGAGGCGCCATGGCGACCAGACCGACCGCGATCACCACTGCGACGGAGGGCCCGCAAGAGTTCTATCGGGAGCTGGAGCGGAATCACCTGGTGGCGCTCTGGACCGTCACCGCCGACCTCCTGCCGAGGGCGCCGCGGAGCCGGGCAGTGTCGCACCTGTGGCGCTGGGAGACCCTCCGGCCGCTCGTCGAGCGTGCCGGAGAGCTGGCGCCGCTCGGTCGCGGCGCCGAGCGGCGGGTGCTGGGCTTCATCAACCCCGGTCTCCCGGCCCGATTCGGCGCCACTCACACGCTGTGGGCCGGGTTCCAGTACCTGCTGCCGGGCGAGATCGCCCCTGCCCATCGTCATTCGCCGGCGGCCATCCGCTTCATCATCCAGGGCGACCGGGCGTTCACCACGGTCGACGGCGACAAGTGCATCATGGGCCGCGGGGATCTCGTGCTGACGCCGCCTTGGAGTTGGCACGACCACGGTCACGAGGGTGCCGAGCCCATGATCTGGCTCGACGGGCTCGACCTCCCGCTGGTGGCGGAGATGGAAGGGACCTTCTTCGAGCCGTTTCCCGAGGACGTCCAGCGGGTCGATCGGCCAGCCGGGGACTCGGAGCGGCGGTACGGGATCGGTCAGCTCCGGCCGACATGGGAGCGGTGGGCGGGCCCGCATTCGCCCCTCCTCAACTACAAGTGGGCGCGCACCGAGGAGGCGCTGCGGCGGCTCGCGACGGTGGGCGCGAGCGCCTTCGACGATGTGGCGATGGAGTACATCAACCCCCACACCGGCGGCCCCGTGATGCCGACCATCGCCTGCTGGGTCCAGCTGCTCCGGCCGAGCACGCGGACCCGGACGCACCGCCACACGGGCAGCGCCGTGTACCTGGCGTTCGAGGGCCGGGGCTCCAGCGTGATCGATGGCCAGCGGTTTGACTGGCGCTCGGGGGACCTCTTCGTGGTGCCGACATGGGCCTGGCACGACCATGCCAGCGCCGATGGCGAGGAATCGATCCTTTTCTCCGTCCAGGACACGCCGGTCATGCAGGCACTCGGGCTCTACCGGGAGCAGGCGTACACGGACAACGGCGGCCACCAGCCCGTGACCCGCGTCTTCGAGGGCTAAGCGGGGCCGTGGTCTCGCGAGACGCTCATGTAATCTGCGCAATGATCACCACCAGGAGCGCTCACCGCGGAGGGGCGTCGCGGCGGACGACACGGCGGGCCTTGAGCTCCCAGCGCGGCAGGCTGCGCGGCGGCACCGCGGCGACCTCGAGCCGGATCCCGAGCTCCACCCGGAGGGCATCCTGGAGGGAGCGGACCGTCGCGACGCCGTCGACCTCGGCGAGCACCCGCACCTCGTCCAGCTCGCCGGCGTGGAAGATCTCGATCTGGAACTCCTCCACGGCGGGAAAGCGGCGCACGATTCCCTCGATGGCCGACGGAAAGACGTTGACGCCGCGGACGATCAGCATGTCGTCGAGCCGCCCCAGGATCCCGCCCGCGAGCCGCACGAAGGTCCGGCCGCACCGGCAGGGCGCATCGGCCAGCCGGACCCGGTCGCCGGTGCAGTAGCGGATCGCCGGCGAGCCCACGCGGCCGAGATTCGTCAGCACCAGCTCCCCCTCGCGCGCTGCCGCGCCGGTTGCCGGGTCCACCACCTCGGCGATGAACTCGGCCTCGTTGACGTGGAGCCCCGCCTGCTCCGCGCACTCGTAGCCGTAGGCGCCGACCTCCGTCATGCCGGCGTGATCGAAGGCGCGGGCACCCCAGCTCTCCTCGATGCGCGCGCGGACGGCGGGGATCCCAGCTCCGGGCTCGCCGGCGTGCACGGTGATCCGGATGGGCAGCTTGGCCGGATCGATCCCGCGTTCGCGTGCGACCTCGGCCAGGTGGAGCGCGTACGAGGGCGTGCAGACGAGCACGGTGGCGCCGAGCGCCTCCATCCAGGCCAGCCGCGTTTGGGAGTCTCCTCCGCCGCCGGGGATGGCGAGAGCCCCCAGGGCCCGTGCCCCCTCGAAGCCGGCCCAGAAGCCGATGAACAGGCCGAACGAGAACGGGACGAAGACGCGATCGGCTGGCGTCACCCCCGCGCCGCCGAGGACGAACCCCCAGCACCGCGCCCACCAGTCCCAGGATTCCTGCGTCTCGAGCCACCGGATTGGCGTCCCGCTCGTGCCGGAGGTCTGATGCACGCGGACGTAGCGCTCGAGGGGGTAGGTCAGGTTCGTGCCGAACGGCGGATGAGCCGACTGGTCCGCCACCAGCTCCGTCTTGCGCGTGAAGGGCAGCCGCGCGAAGTCGGCCCAGCTGCCGAGGTCGGTGACCGAGACGAGCCCCGCCGCGCGCCACGTCCGGCGCACGAAGGCGTTGCCGCCCGGCGCGAGCAGCTCGGCCGCCATGGCGCGGGACCGCTGCCACTGGTGCTCCCGGAGGCGGTCGCGGTCGAGCGTCTCCAGCGCCGGAGCGAACACGGGTCAGCCCCGGAGCTTGAAGCGCTGGATCTTGCCGGTCGCCGTCTTCGGCAGCTCGGGGACGAACTCGATCCAGCGCGGATACTTGTACGGCGCGATCCGGTCCTTCACGAAGCGTTGCAGCTCCTCCGCCAGCGTGGCGCCAGCGGCCGCCGGCTCCTTCAGGACCACGAAGGCCTTGGGCTTCACGAGCCGGTCAGTGTCCTCGTGGCCGACCACGGCGGCCTCGAGGACGGCCGGATGCCGCACGAGCGTGCTCTCCACCTCGACCGGAGAGACCCAGATGCCACCCACCTTCAGCATGTCGTCGCCGCGTCCCGCGTACCAGAAATAGCCGTCGGCGTCCTGGTGGTACTTGTCGCCGGTCCGGATCCAGGAGCCCCAGAGCGTTTCCTTGGTCTTCTCGTGCTTGTTCCAGTAGCCGGCCATCGTGGAGTCGCCCTTCACCTTGAGGTTGCCGATCTCGCCCCGCGGGACTGGCTGGTCGGCCTCGTCGACGATGCTGATCTCGTAGCCGGGGACCGGAAGCCCACTCGAGCCCGGGCGGGCGGCGCCGGGCCGGTTGGAGAGGAAGATGTGCATGGTCTCTGTGGTGCCGATGCCGTCGATGATCTCCACGCCGAAGCGCTCGCGCCAGCGGCGGTAGATCTCGTCGGGCAGTGCCTCGCCGGCGGAGACGCAGAGCCGCAGCGCTGAGAGATCGTAGCGAGTCTCCGGCTCCTTCACCGCGAGCATGCCGGCATAGAGGGTGGGGACGCCGAAGAAGATCGTGGGCCGCCGCCGCGTGAGTAGCTCGAACACGCTCTCCGGCGTCGGCCGGTGCGGGAACAGCACGCTCTGCGCCCCCACTGCCATCGGGAAGTAGCCGGCGTTGCCGAGGCCGTAGGCGAAGAAGAGCTTCGCCGCGGAGTACACACGGTCGCTCGGTCGGATGCCGAGCACCTGCTTGGCGTAGGTCTCCACCGATACGACCATGTCGTGGTGCAGGTGGACCACACCCTTGGGAGCGCCCGTGGAGCCGGACGAGTAGAGCCAGAGCGCCGCATCGTCCCGCGAGGTCGGCGCGGGGCCGAGCGCGGCCGACGCGTTGCCGACGCGGTCCTCGAAGGCCAGATGCGGGCCCGCGCTGCCGCCGGCGACGAGGACGTGGCGGAGGTGCGGCGCGTCGCCGAGGATTGGCCCCACCTCCGGGAGAAGGGGGGCAGACACCACCGCGACCTTCGCACGGCTGTCATTCAGGAAGTAGAGGTAATCGGCGGCGCGCATGAGCGTGTTCACCGGGATCGGCACCGCGCCGATCTTGATCGCCCCCCAGAATGCCCCGAGGAACTCCGGCGCATCCAGGCACAGCACCAGGACGCGGTCTTCCATCTCGACGCCCAGCTCGCGCAGGACGTTCCCCGTGCAGTTGGCCAGCCTCTGGACGTCGGCGTACGTGAGCGTCCGGTCCTCGCAGAGGAAGGCGACGTCGGCGCCGCGCCCCTCCTCGACGTTCCGGTCCACGAAGTACGTCGCGACGTTGAACTGGGCGGGAAGATGGTCGGCCGCGTTCATGGATGACGGGGGTCAGCGACGCCGGCGCGGGCGACTGGTCGTCCGCCGCGCGGCGGAGCTCGTCCGGCGCCCGCCCGTGGGCGACTTCGCGCGTGCGACGCGCGCCGGCGGGGGCGCTTTTCGCGGCGACCGCACGGCCATCGCCTCGATCTCGACGCGCAGCTCGGGCCGCACCAGACGGCTCACGACGAGGAGGGTGTTGGGCGGATAGGCGCCGTCGGGGAAGTATCCGGGGAACACCTCCTGGCGTGCCTTCATGAAGTCCGGGAGATCGTGCGCATCGACCAGGAAGGTCTGGAGCCGGATGACGTCCCGCATCGAGGATCCGGCGGCCGCGAGGACGGCCTGCACGTTGGCGAGCGCCTGCTTCGTCTGGCCGCCCACCTCTGGGCTGGCGAGCGTTCCGGACGCGTCGACGCCCACCTGCCCGGCGACCACGACGATCTCGCCGGCGGGCGCGGCCATGGCGTGCGAGTACAGACCGAGCGGGCGACCGAACGAGGATGGCGTGATCACGCGGGGCATCGGCACTCCTCCGGGTGGAACGGGTTGGGCGCCGTCAGCGCCAGCGCCTGCCCGATCATGCCGCCCATGGAGAGCCCGACGAAGAGGGTCCGCGCGATGCCGAGGGCCTCGAGCAGCGCCCTGGCGTCCGCCGTCAGCGTCTCGAGCGTGTACGCTCCCCCAGGAGCCTCGGTCTGCCCGTGACCGCGCGTCTCGTAGCGGAGCACGCGGTAGCGAGCGGTGAGGACGGGTATCTGCGCGTCCCACATCCCCGGGTTGGTTGCCAGGGAATGGCTTAGGGTGACGACGGGGGCGCCCGGAGGCCCCTCGAGCACGTAGCTCATGGTGATGCCGTTAGCGGTGACCTTCATGGGCGGCTCCTCCCGGATTCTTCGCGCGGTATTGTACCCGGAAACAGAAAGCTCGGTGGTCGAGGCGAGCGCCCCGCCCACCGAGCTTCGTCATCAAAGTGCGCAGACTTGGCTGCGCATCCCGGCAAGAGCCGGGATCCTGATTGCTACTGCGTCACTACCGCGCCACCAGCCAAAGAGGCCAGTGGCGCACCGCGTGGCCCGGTGGAGTGTCCATCCCTTACCCCCTGATGCTCAGGGCCGTTCGGAGGACTGGCGCCTCGGTCCTCGTGGCGGTATTGAACTCCCGCCCGCTTCACGTGTCAAGCAGAACAATATGTATCGATGGACCCGGCGCTGGAGGCTCACACCTGCGACCAGTCGGTGCCGGACTTGATGTCGACCTTGATCGGGACCGTGAGCGGCATCGCGGTCTCCATCAGCTCGCGGATGAGCGGCTCGACCTCGGCGACCTCGTGCGGCGGCGACTCGAACACCAGCTCGTCGTGGACCTGCAGGAGCATCCGCGTCTCCAGGCCGCGCGCGCGCAGCGCGGCGTCGACCCGGATCATCGCCAGCTTGATCATGTCCGCGCTCGAGCCCTGGATCGGCGCGTTCATCGCCATGCGCTCGGCCGCGCTGCGCACCGTCGGATTCCCGCTGCGCAGCTCCGGGATGTAGCGCCGGCGCCCGAGGCACGTCGTCACGTAGCCGCGCTCCCGCCCCTCGACCAGGGTGCTGTCGATGAACGCGCGGACCTTGGGGTGGGTCGCGTAGTACTCGTGGATATACCGGTCGGCGTCCGCCCTCGGGATGCGGGCGTTCTGCGCGAGCCCGAAGGCCGACACTCCGTAGAGGAGCGCGTAGTTGATCATCTTGGCGACGCGGCGTTGCTCGCCGGTCACGGCCTCAGCCGACACCCGGAGCACCTCCGCCGCCGTGCGCGTGTGGATGTCCGCGTCGCGCCGGAACGCCTCGATGATCGATTCCTCGCCCGAGCAGTGGGCGAGGATCCGCAGCTCGATCTGCGAGTAGTCGGCGGCGACGAAGCGCCAGCCGTCCTCGGGGATGAAGGCGGCGCGGATCCGGCGGCCCAGCTCGGTCCGGATCGGGATGTTCTGGAGGTTCGGGTCCGAGGAGCTGAGCCGCCCGGTGGCCGCCACGAGCTGGTTGAACGTCGTGTGGATGCGACCGGTCCGCGGATGGATCAGCGCCGGCAGCGCGTCGGCGTAGGTCGACTTCAGCTTGGCCAGGTTCCGGTACTCGAGCAGGCGGACGGGCAGGTCGTGGCCGACGGCCAGCTCGGTGAGCACATCGGCGTCGGTCGAGTAGCCGGTCTTCGTCCGGCGCAGCGCGGGGAGCTTGAGCTTCTCGAACAGAATGTGGCCGAGCTGCTTGGTCGATCCGATGTTGAACTCCTCGCCGGCGAGCCGGTAGATCTCGCGCGTCAGGCCGTCGAGATCGCGCTCCAGCTCCTTGGCGAAGGCCTCGAGCCGCGGGACATCGACGCGGATGCCCGCTCGCTCCATCCGGGCCAGCACGGGCACGAGGGGCCGCTCGATCTCCGCGTAGACCGGCGTGAGGGCGAGGGTCTCGAGCTGCTCGGTCGCGTGGCTGAAATAGCGCGCGACCCAGCGGGCGCGGGCCCCGAGCCGCGTCGCCAGATCCGCGACCGCCGGTGCCGCGGCGTCCGGCAGGCTCGGCGGACATGCGCCGAAGACCTCCATGCAGAGATCGTCGAGGCGATAGGAGCTGCGAGCGGGGTTCAACAGATACGACGCGACCGCCGTGTCCTCGATCGCGGGCGCCGGCGCGGCGGTGTCCGGCGCGAGCCCCCCCAGGACGAGCGGCTTCGCGTCGTGGACCACGAGCTGGCGCGGGGCCAGCTGGCGCGCGACGGCCCCCGGCGCGACGCCCGCCGGGTCGGCGCCCTCGCCGGCGGCGAGCGGGACGAACGCGGCGCCGAGCGCGGGATGGAACAGTCCCAGCCCCTGCATCGCGGGATCGGGCGGCCGCGGGCCCCCGAACCAGTCGACGGCCAGCCGATCGCCGGCGGGGACCCGGCCCAGATACTCCCCCAGCGCCGCCTCGGTGGCGAGGGTGGTCACGGGCTCCGCGCTGGGCTCCGCGGCCGTCGCCGGCAGCTCCTTCAGGAGGCGTGTGAACTCCAGCTCGACCCACAGCGCGCGGAGCTTCGGCCAGTCGGGCTCCCGCCGCCGGAACGATTCCAGGTCGAACGCGATCGGCGCCTGCCGGTTGAGGGTGGCCAGCTCCCGGGAGAGGCGGGCTTGCTTCTCGTGTGCCGCCAGGGTCTCGCGGAGCTTCCCGGATACGAGCGACAGATTCTGGTAGAGCCGGTCGACGGTCGAGAACTCGCGGATAAGCTTCACGGCCGTCTTCTCGCCGACGCCGGGCACACCGGGGATGTTATCGATCGAGTCGCCCATCAGCGCGAGGACGTCGGGGATCTGCCCAGGGTCGACGCCCCAGCGCTCGCGGACCTTGGCGACGTCGTAGATGACCCGCTCGCCGGTCCGGCCCGCGACCGAGTAGACCGTGACCCGGGGGCCCACGACCTGCAAGAGGTCCTTGTCGCCGGTGACGATCACCGTGTCCACATCGAGCCCGGTCGTCTGCTCCACGATGGTGCCCAGCACATCATCGGCCTCGTAGCCGGGCACCTCGATCACGGGCGTGCCGAGGGCCGCGAAGAGCCGTCGCACGTACGGGAGCTGGGTGACGAGATCGGCGGGCATGGCGGCGCGCGTCGCCTTGTACTGCTCGAACATCGCGTCGCGGAACGTCGCGCCCGGTGCGTCCCACGCCATGCCGAGGTACGTCGGACGCTCTTCGCGGATCAGCTTCCACAGCATCGTGCTGAGGACCAGCACGGCGTGGGTCGGCACCCCGCGCGACGTCGAGAGGTAGCCGACCGCGTGGTAGGCCCGGAACAGGTGCGAGTGGCCGTCGACGACGAACAGGCGCTCAGCCACGGCGCACCCGGTCGCTCATCTGTCGCTCGCACGCCGCCGCACCCAGCGGCCTGCCCCACGAATGTAGACCACGATGAATTCGGAGCTCGAATGTCTCGCGAGGCGCACCGAGGTCGGCGGCCCGCAGGCAGCGCGCGGCGAGATCCACATCGCTGCGGGGGCCCGTCTTCCCCCGGGCAGCGGACCCGAACAAGACGAGCAGCTCGAGATCGGGTGCCACCCGCCCAAGGTCGCCGAGAGCGGAGGCGATGTCATGCGCGTGATCCGTCCGCACAGGAGCACTGTAGGGACGGGTCCTTGCCGTGTCAACGCGCGGGTTGCCGCGCCCGGGATCAGTCAGCGCGACGGCACCTCACTCTGGGCTTGAGGCGGATGGTGAACCCCCGAGGACGAGAGTCAAGGGACAGGAGACACGGATCAAGGGGAAACGTCCCGGGCGCGGCGAAAGGCAATATCGAAGCTGCGGTTGCCCGGCGAGTAGACGCTGCGGCTCGACACCCGCAGGCCCCCCGGGTCGACGAGCCCCGCACTCAGGCGCGGAGGACGCGCTCGAACGACTGCCTGACGGCCTGGGTCCGGTGGCGGTAGTCGGTCAGGAAGGCGTCGCGAGTCGCGTAGTCGAGGCTCTTGGCGATCCGGGCTGGCATCGGGCCCGCGACATCGAGCGTGTCGGTCGGTCGCGCATTGAACAGGCGGAGCGCGAGGGAGACGCCGCGGAGCATCCGGTAGTGGGCGGCCAGCTCTCCCGCGAGGATGGGATCGAGCAGGCGATGGCGGGCCAGCGCCGCCAGCGCGGCCAGCGTGTTCGACCGGCGGATCCCGGGCTGGTGGGCGCCGTGGATGAGCTGGAGCGACTGGACCAGGAACTCCACGTCCGTCAGTCCGCCCCGCCCGTACTTGACGTGGACCCGGCCGGGCGTCTCCTTGCCAAGCTCGACCTCCATGCGGCGGCGCACGTCGATGATCTCCTTCACGCCGGTCCGCGGCAGCGGCGCGCCGTACACGAGCTGCCGGACCTCCGCGCGCACGCGCCGGGCCAGCGCCGCTGAGTCGCCGCCGCAGATCCGCGCCCGGGTCAGGGCCTGCCGCTCCCAGAGATCCCCGTAGTCGTGGTAGTACCGCCCGAGGGCGTCGACGCTCGAGGCGAATCCACTGCCCTTGCTGCCCGGCCGGAGCCGCAGGTCGATCGGGAAGACGACGCCCGCCGCGGTGATGTCGCCGAGCAGGCTCGACAGCCGCTCGACGGCACCGGTGTAGAACTCGTGGGCGGCGTCGTCCGCGCTGCCGTAGACGACGAAGACGTCGAGGTCCGAGTTCGTCGTCAGCTCCCGCCCGCCCAGCTTGCCCATGCCGACGATGACGGCGGGCGCTGACGGGATCGGTCGGCGCTCGGACTGCTCCGTCTTAGCGCGAAGCCAGCCGACGGCGAGCGCCGCCTCCGCGAGCGCCGTCATCTCTCTCGAGTACTGCTCGAGCGAGGTCACACCGAGCAGATAGCGCCAGACGATGGCCAGCTCTTCGACCTGCTTCGTCCGCCGGAGACGGTCCCGAACCTCGCCCGCGCCAAGAGCCGGAGCCAGCGCCGAGCCGAGCGCGGCCCGGAAGGCCGCCTCCCGCTTCACCACGGCCAGGGTCTCGCTCGACGCGAGGGATGTCAGCACCTCGGGCTGGCTCACCAGGAGCTGCGCGAGCACCTCGCCCCGGGCGCAGAGCCGAATCAGGTTGGTGAGCACGTCCCGATCCGTCGCGAGGAGATCGATGTAGCCGGTCCGCGGCCCCGCCGCCGCCACGAACCGCTCGAACTGGTTCAGCGCCTCGTCGGGATCGGGGCTCTGCCAGACCGCGTCCAGCAGCACGGGCAAGAGTCGCATGAACGCCGCGCGCGTCAGCCCGGGGTACGGCACGAGCGGGCGACCCTCGAGGATCAGCCGGAGGTTCTGCCGCGCGCGCTCGGGGTCGGCGAAGCCGGTCGCTCGAAGCGCCGTCAACCCGGGGACCCGGGCCGGGAGGCTCCGCCGCGCCGGCGCCGCGGCGAAGAACTCCCGGAACGCGCGATGCACGCTCCGGGTCACGCGCGCGTGCCGTGCCCGGAACTCGCGGGCCGCCTGGGCGGGCGGCGCCATGATCCCGACCCGACGGGCGAGCAGCCCGAGGTCGCCGGTCCCCCGCGGCAAAGAATGCGTCTGGAACTCGTGGAGGATCTGCAGGCGGTGCTCGACCGTCCGCAGGTGTCCGTACCCGTCTGAAAGCGCGCGCCCCAGCGGGGGCGCGAGGTATCCGCGTTCGACGAGCCGAAAGATCGCCTTGAGGGTGCTGCGCTCCCGGAGCCACGGGTCGTCGCCACCGTAGAGGAGCTGAAGGGCTTGCACGAGGAACTCGATCTCGCGGATTCCACCCCGGCCCAGCTTGACGTTCTGGGCTTCCTCGCCGCGGCCGCGGAGCGCCAGGTCGATCTGCCGTTTCATCGCGCGGATCTCCGCGACGATCCGCGCGTCGAGCCCCGCGCGGTAGGTGAAGGCTCGCGCCAGCTCGAGGAATGCGCGGCCGACCCGTTCGTCCCCCGCCGCCACCCGGGCCTTGATGAGTGCCTGGCGCTCCCACAGCGCCGCGCGCTCGGCGAAGTACTTCCGGTAGCCGTCGAGCGAGAGGGCGACCGCGCCGACCCGACCCTCGGGCCGGAGCCGCAGGTCAACCCGGAACGCGTACCCTTCCTCGGTCACGGTCTCGAGGGCGGCGACGATGTCCCGAGCCGCCCGCGCGAAGTAGTCGCCGTTGGCGAGCACCCCGCCCGGACCACCCGCCGTCTCCCCGTCTTCACCGTAGACGAAGATGAGATCGATGTCTGACGAGTAGTTGAGCTCGTCACCGCCGAGCTTGCCCATTCCGATGACGGCGAGGCCGCTCGACGCCGGCCCGTGCTCTCGGTCGAGGCGCTCGCAGGCGAGCCGCCAGGCGGCCTCCAGACACACGTCGGCCAGCCGAGACAGCTCCTCGGTGGTGACCGTCAGGTCGGCATCGCCCAGCAGGTCGCGGGCGCCGATCCGCAAGAGATGGCGATACTTGAACCGTCGAATGGTCCGGAACCGCGCCTCACGCGTGGTGAAGGGCGCCAGATCCGCCGAGAGCGCCGCGGCCAGATCGTCGCGGAGCCACTGGCGCATCGTCCGCCCCTCGAGGAGCCACGCGAGGTTGACCGGACGGAGGCGGAGCGCGTCGGTCATGACCTGGCTCGCGCCTCCGACCCGAGCGAGCAAGGGTACCGCCCCCGGGTGCGCGACGAGGGTCCGGAAGAGCACGGCGCGATCGACGGCGGCCGCGAAGCGCTCGAGGTTGTTGAGAGCCATGTCGGGATCCGCGGCCTCGCGCAACGCGGCGAGGAGGCGCGGGAGCGCCGGCGCCAGTAACTCGGCGTCGCGCGGCGTGGGAGTGAGCGCGTGCAGGTTGGCGAGCCCCTTCGCCGGATCGGCAAACCCGCATGCGCGCAGGATGCGCCGCGCGGCGGCGCTGCTTGAGGTGGCACCCAGCAACGCCCGCGCCAGCTCCTCGGGGGTGCCGCGGGGGGGTCGGAAGGGGGGCAAAGCCCCCCTCCGAGGGTCTACACCGCCGCCTCTCCAGTCTCGCCGGTTCGGATGCGGAGCGCCTCTTCGAGCGGCATCACGAACACCTTGCCGTCGCCGATCGAGCCGGTCCGGGCGGCGGCCACGATGGTCGAGACGACCTTGTCCGCCAGATGGTCCGGGACGATGACCTCGACCTTCACCTTCGGCAGGAAGTCGATCGTGTACTCGGACCCTCGATACAGCTCGGTGTGCCCCTTCTGCCGCCCGAACCCGCGTACTTCGGTGACCGTCATGCCGACGACGCCCAGCTCCGTCAGCGCGTCCTTCACGTCGTCGAGCTTGAACGGCTTGATGATCGCTTCGATCTTTTTCATGCCCGTCCTCTGCGCGCCGCCTGGATCGCCTTGCCGTACAGGGCCCCGTACTTCCGGGCCGACGACCGCCACGAGAAGTCCTTCCCCATCGCGTTCCGCATGATCTGCCGCCAGAACGCCGGATCGCGGTATGCCTCGAGCGCCGTCATGACGGCCGTCACCAGGGAATCGGCCGTGGCGTCGTCGAACCCGAACCCGGTGCCCGTGCGCCGCCCCAGCTTCACCTCCGTGACCGTGTCCCGCAGGCCGCCGGTCCACCGCACGATAGGAATGGTGCCGTAGCGCATGCTGATCATCTGACTGAGCCCGCACGGCTCGAAGCGCGACGGCATCAGGAACAGGTCCGACCCCGCGAAGATGCGCCGCGCGAGCGCGCCGTCATAGCCCACCCGACAGGCGACCCGCTGGGGGCGCGCGGCCTGGGCCTCGACGAAGCGCCGCTCGAGCGCGGCGTCACCGGACCCCAGCACGACGAGCTGCGCGCCGGCGCCGACGATCCGAGGCAGCGCGTCGAGTACCAGGTCGAGCCCCTTCTGCGGGGCGAACCTCGACACAATGCCGATGAGCGGGGAATCATCGGTGACGAGGCCCAGCTCCATGACCAGCGCCTGCTTGCAGACGCCCTTGCCGATCAGCTCGTCGGCCGTGTAAGGCTTCGCGATGTGCCCGTCCGTGGCCGGGTCCCACGCCGTGTCGTCGATGCCGTTCGGCACCCCTCGCAGGTCCGCGCTCCGGTCCTGCAGCACTCCCTCCAGCCCATAGCCGAACTCCGGCGTCTTGATCTCCTCGGCGTAGGTCTCGCTGACGGTGGTGAGCAGGTCCCCGAACACGAGCCCACCCTTCAGAAAGCTCAGGTCACCGTAGAACTCGACACCGGCCGGGGTGAAGAGATCCCACCCGAGCCCGGTCAGTGGCATGTCGTAGTGCCAGAACCGCCCCTGGAAGGCCACGTTGTGAATGGTGAAGAGGGTCGCGATGTCGCCGAGCACGGGGTCGGACGCGTAGAGCGTCTCGAGGTAGACGGGCAGGAGGCCTGTCTGCCAGTCGTTCGCGTGAATCACCTGGGGGATCCAGCCGAGGCTCCGGATGGCCTCCAGCGCACCGCGGCACAGGACGATGAAGCGCTCGCAGTTATCGGGGTAGTCGCCGTCCGCGGTCCCGTACAGGCCGTCGCGGTCGTAGTAGTGGTCCTCGGCCAGGAAGTACACGGGGATCGTGCTGGCGAGGCGCCCCTCAAGCACCGCCGCGTCCACCGTTCGCTTGCCCAGCGGCACCGCCAGGTGCGGCACCGCCACCGTGAGGCTGTGCGCGTGCTGCTCGACGCCGCGGTACTTGGGCATCAGCACGCGCACGTCGTGACCGAGCCCCTTGAGCGCCTTGGGCAGCGCGCCGACCGCGTCGGCGAGACCGCCGGTCTTCGCAAACGGCTCGACCTCGGACGAGATCAATAGAATGCGGAGAGACTGGGCCACCTGGGCGCCTCCAGAGCTGTGCGAACCCATTATCCGCAGGCCGACACCGTTGTCAAACCTCTTCCAGGATCGAGACCACGATCGCCGTGATGTGCGAGCTGATCCGCTTCAAGTTCGTGAGGACGTCGAGATGGACATCCGAGGTCTCGAGCGAATCCGCCCGGCCCGCCCGGAGCCGCGCGAGGTGCGCGTCGCGCAGCTCGCGCTCGCGTCGCCGGATGACGGGTCGCCGGTCGAGCACCTCCTGGGCGAGCCGCCGGTCGCCGGCCGCGAAGGCAGCGATGGCCGTCTCCAGGTTTTTCGAGACCATCGCGTGGAACTCGACGATCTCGCTCCAGCCCTCTTCCGAGAACTTCCGGCCGCGCGCCAGCCGCTTGCGCGCCAGCTCCATCAGGTTCTGATCGATGATGTCGCCGATGTTCTCCAGGTTCCCAATCAGCGAGATCAGCGCGATCTCCTTGCGCGCGAGATCGGGCGCCATCGCCTCCGGGTTGAGGCGCGTGAGGAAGAGCTTGATCTCACGTTCGAGGAAGTCCACCTGGTCGTCGCGCTGTTCGACGTTCTCGATGAGCTCGGGCTCCTCGCCCCGGAAGACGGACACAGTATCGCGAAGCATCCCCTGGACCACGTCGGCCATCCGGAGCACCTCGCGGGTGGCCTGGCCGAGCGCCAGCGCCGGCTGATCGAGCGAGCGCTCGTCGAGGTACCGGGTCTGGAGCGGGGTCTCGGTCGGCTCGTCATCGGCGACCAGGCCCTGGATCAGCCGGGCCGCCCAGGACATAAACGGCAGGAACAGGAGGCTGATCCCAACATTGAACAGGGTGTGGGCGTTCGCGATCTGGCGACCGGGATCGACGGCGGACCGCACCGCGAACGTGGCGAAGGGCTCCAACACCGGGAAAACCAGGAGGGCGCCGAAGAGCTTGAACGCAATGTGGGCGATGGCCACGCGCTTGGCGTCGGCGTTGCCACCGATCGACGCGGCCAGGGCCGTCGAGCACGTCCCGACGTTGGCGCCCACGACGATGGCGACCGCGGCCGGCACCGTCAGGAGCCCCTCGGCCGTGAGGGCGATCGCGATCCCGGTCGTCGCCGTCGAGGAGGCCAGGAGCGCGCTGAAGACGGCGCCGGCCATCAGCGCCGGGAACGGGCTCGTCCCCAGCGCGGCGAGCACCTCGATCGCCACCGGGCTGTCCTTGATGGGTGCGACGCCGTCGAGGATCAGCTTCAGGCCCAGGAAGAGCAGGCCGAAGCCCAGCAGCGCCTGCCCGGCGTCCTTGACAATGCGCCGGCCCGCCAGGAACGCGGTCGTGAACCCGAGCCCGATGAGGAGGGGCGCCCAGTCGGTGACGCGAAACGCGATGAGCTGGACCGTGACGGTCGTCCCGATGTCGGAGCCGAGGATGACCCCGAGCGTTTGCGGGAAGGTCATGAGCCCGGCGGCGACGAAGCCGATGAGCATCATGGTGGTCGCGGAGGACGACTGGATGATTGCCGTGAGCACGGCCCCGCTCGCGAGGGCCACGACCCGATTCCGGGTGACCCCGGTCAGCAGCGTCCGGAGGCGCGCGCCGAGCGCCCGCTGCAGCGCTTCCCCCGACAGCCGGATTCCATACAACAGGAGGGCGACGCCGCCGAACAGGGCGACCGTGACGCTCACGTCAGGTGGGACGTATCGTTGAGGGAGATGACTCGCGGCGGGGCGACGGTCGTGATCGACGCGTTGTCCACCCGCAGGCGCCACAGCGCGTTGAGGGAGAGGCCGAGAAGGTGGCAGGCGTAGATGCTGATCACCCCACCGTGGGCGACGATCAGCACGTCACCGTCCGGCTCCGGGCCGTGCGCGAAGCGGATCCGCTCGATGGCGGCCTGGACCCGCTCGCAGACGCTGAGCAGGCTCTCGGACCCCGGCGGAGCGCAGTCGAGGGGGGCGGCGAGCCAGCGGCGATAGGGATCGCCGGTTAGCGCGCAGACCTCGTCAACCGTCCGTCCCTCCCACTCGCCGAGCCCAAGCTCGGTCAGCTCGGGCACGATCGACAGGGCCACCGGGCGACCAGTGACCGCCGGCGCGGCCGTTTCCACGGCCCGGCGGAGCGGACTCGAGTACACGGCCACGAGGTGGCGATCGCGCATGGCCCGGGCCAGGGCCTCGGCTTGCCAGCGGCCAAGCGCCGACAGACCGACGTCGCTCGACCCCTGGAAGCGCCGGATCGCGTTCCACTCGGTCTGGCCATGGCGGGCAAGCAGGATCCGGGTCCCTCGCAGGGGAGCTCTGCTCCCCTGCCGAACACTGGTGCGTTCCTCGCTCACCGGTTCGTTCGAGCCGCTACCGGATCGACGCGTGGGCGGCGCGGAGGCGGGCCAGCGTCTCTGGCTTGCCGAGGAGGTCGAGTACCTCGAAGATCGGCGGTGAGGCCGTGCCGCCGGTGACGGCGAGGCGCGTCAGCTGGGCGAGGTGGACGAGCTTGAGGCCGAGCTCGGCGGCCAGGCCACGGTAGACCATCTCGAGGCTTGCGGGGTCGAAGTGATCCTGCTGCTCGAGCCGCCGGACCAAGATCGCGAGGCGCTCCCGTCCCTCGGCGGTGAAGAGCTTCTCGACACCGTGCGCGTCCCAGGTGGCGGGCCGCTCGAAGTAGAAGCGCGCCCGTTCGACCATCTCCGCCAGGGTCTTCGCGCGCTCGCGGAGGCTCTCAGCGACCCGCGCGAGCCATTCCCGGTCGGCGGGCGGCGTGAGTCCGGCCCGCTCCAGGAACGGGGCGGCCGCGGCCGCGAGGTCCGCCGGCGGTGTCCGTTTCATCCACTCCTGGTTCAGCCACTCGAGCTTGCCGGGGTCGAACACGGCGGCGGCTGAACCGACGTGCTTCAGGTCGAAGTGCTCGACCAGCTCGGCCCGGGTGAAGATCTCCTGGTCACCGTGCGACCATCCCAGCCGGGCGAGGTAGTTCACCATCGCCTCCGGCAGAATGCCAGCGTCCCTGAAGGCCTGCACCGACGTGGCGCCATGGCGCTTGGAGAGCCGGCCCCGGTCGGTACCCATGATCATCGGGATGTGCGCGAATTCGGGGAGGGCGTAGCCGAGCGCCTGGTAGCACAGCACCTGCTTCGGCGTATTCGAAAGATGATCGTCGCCCCGGATCACGTGCGTCATCTCCATCGTGACGTCGTCCACGACGACGCAGAAGTTGTACGTGGGGACGCCGTCGGTGCGGACGAGGATCCAGTCGTCGAGCTGGGAATGAGCGAAGGTGACGGGACCGTGCAGCAGGTCGTGGACGACCGTCTCGCCGTCGTCCGGGATCCGGAGCCGCAGCGCGCCGTGGGTCAGCCCGCGATCGCGGCAGCGCCCCGAGTACCGGAACGTCTCCTTGCGGGCCTGGGCGGTGGCGCGCTCGGCCTCCAGCTGCTCGAGTGTGCAGTCGCAGTAATACGCGCGGCCGGCGGCAAGGAGCCGCTCGGCGTGGGCGCGATAGATGTCGAGCCGCTCGGTTTGGCGGTAGCCCGGAGTCGGCGGGCCCGAGTCCCAATCGAGGCCGAGCCACCGCATCGCCTCCAGGATCGAGTCGATCGATTCGTCGGTCGATCGCGATCGATCCGTGTCCTCGATGCGGAGGACGAAGTCGCCGCCGTGGCGGCGGGCGAAGAGCCAGTTGAACAGTGCGGTGCGGGCGCTCCCGACGTGGAGATGGCCGCTCGGGCTCGGCGGAAAGCGGACGCGAACTCGCCCGGAGGGTGCCTCAACGGCCCCCTGGGACGCCTGCAACTGATCGGGCACGGACACCGGGGCTCGCGCCACGCCTGCGCCGGCCTCCGTAGATCCCCGCGGGTGCGCCAGACTCACGGATTCTCCGACGGGCCCCTGGTGTGAACCCCGACCGTGAGCAGAGCCGTGACGCTCAGTACTGGGCGAACCGGCGGCCCCAGCCGGTTTGCCCGAAGGCGCGGATCCGGGCGGCGCCGACCGTCGGGTACCACAGCAGGTCGTGATAGATGGTGGAGGCGAGCGGTGCCCAGGCCACCAGCGGCGAGTGGAGCAGGAGCCGCTTCAGCGGACGCAGAGGCCCTGTGCGGATGAGCTGATCGCCCCAGATCACCAGGCTGCGGCTCGTCTTGAACCCCATGCGGACCGCCGCCGCGTCCGGGTCGCCAACGATCTCGATCTCCCGGGGATCCGCGATGCCGAGCCCCCGCTCCTCACACATGCGCAGATACGGGATCTCGAGCGGATCGAATCCCATGATCGTTGCGGCGATCGCGTCGATGGCCACCTGGTCGGCCGAGGCCAGGATCAGGTTGCCTTCCTTCGGCACCATCGTGCGCGGCCCCGCTCCGTCGCCCATCACCGTCCCGTCCATGACGGCGAAGACGGCCGGGTGCAGCTCGCGCTGCATGTACATGAGATCGACCAGGACCTCGTGCATGTACTCGTGCGCGTAGTGGCGGACTTCCTTGAGCAGGCCGCCGAAGCTGTTCTTGATGGCGCCGGTCGTCCGGGAGTGCCCGTGGGTCTTCACGGTGGGCAGATGGCACACGTTCCGGCCGATGTACATCCGCGGAATCTCGATGCCCTCGGGAAAGATGCGCTTGAGCTTGAGCAGCGGCGACGTGAAGGGATACCGCACCCACTCGACCTCGGGCAGCGGGATGAACGAGAGCCCCGCACGCTCGAGGATCGGCAGCCACCGGTTGTTGCGGGCGCCCTTGACGGGATTGGTGACGACCGTCTTGTTCTCGAGGGGGAACAATCGCGCACGGTCGTACCCGTCGTCGAGCAGGGTCTGGATCACCCCTTCCACCTGCCACGGCTGGCTGGAGCACGCCGGAAAGTACCGAGTCCAGGACAGGTTCAGCTTCAGGATCAGATCCTCATCGCTGGGGAGCACCTGGTCATACTTGGCGAGCCGCATGAGCCGCCCGTAGTCGGCGACGACGGTCTCGGGACGGGTCCAGAGCACAGCGACCTGAGAGGGCATGTCCGGTCCTTCCTCGAGGATTCCAGCGATCAATACTAGCACGCAGGATTTCCACATCTCCGGTCGCCCCGCCACGCTCGAGTGCGGGCTGACCCGGGTCGCCGGCGAGCCCGAGGCGAGTGCTCACGAGTCTCGCCGCGGGCACCCGCACCGGATGGGGCGGGGTGTGGGCGTGGCGGCAGCCCGGTGCCCGCAGCCGACCACTCGTCAGCCCGGGCGCTCGTGCCAGTAGAGAATGAGCAGGACCGCGATGGCCCAGAGGATCATATTGATCAGGAGCGCGGGGTCGTTCAGGAACAGCTCGGACGGGTTGCCCCCGAGTTGGCGCCGGTAGAGCAAGTAGAGATACCGGAAGATGCCGTAGAGGACGAACGGAAGCGTCAGGGGAAGCAGGTGGGTATGGAACTTCGCCACCGTTTCGGGCGACATCGTGTACAGCGCGTAGGCGGTCACGGTGGAGGCGGTCACGACCGCGATCATCTGGTCCAGCAGGCCGGTCGTGTACTCGGCCAGGATCGGCCGGTGCTCGAGGCCGGAGGTATCCAGGACGAGGTACTCGTGGCGCCGCTTGCCGAGCGTCAGGAACAGGGCGAGCAGGATCGTGCAGATCAGGAGCCAGCCCGAGATCTCCACGTCGATCGCGAGGGCGCCCGCGATGGCGCGCAGGACGAAGCCGAGCGCCACCACCAGCACGTCGATGATGACGAGGTGCTTGAGCCCCGCGGAGTACCCGACTAGCAAGACAGCGTAGGCGAGGGCGGCGAACCCGAACCCCCGGGAGACGAGGAAGCTCAGGGCGAGGCTTCCGACGAGCAGCGCTACCGCGATCCCGATGGCCACCCGCACGCCGAGCGCGCCCGAGGCGATGGGGCGAGTTCGCTTGTCCGGGTGGAGCCGATCCTTCCGGCGGTCGGCGACGTCGTTGAAGAGGTAGACGGCGCCCGATAGCGCGCAGAAGAGCGCGAAGGCCGCGAGGGCGGGCCACACCAGCGGCGTGAAAAGCTTCTGCGCAAAGATCAGCGCGGCAAAGACGAAGAGGTTCTTGACCCACTGCCTCGGGCGCAAGGAAGCGATGACCGCGCCAAGCCATGCTCCGGCCTCGGGCGCATCGCGGAGCGGCCGGGCGTCAGTCAAGGGATCGGCGCACCGCGTCGGCGACCGCTTCGACCTCCTGCTCGCGCAGCTCGGGGAAGCACGGAAGCGACAGCACCTCCCGGGACGCCCGCCACGCATTCGCGCAGGAGTCTCGTTCTCCGCCCGCCAGGCCGAAGATCGGCTGCCCTGGCAGCGGCACCGGGTAATGCGTCGCGGTTCCGACCCCGAGATCACGAAGGCGGCGCGCCACCGCGTCCCTTTCCGTCGTCCGGATGATGAACTGGTGGTACACGTGCCGCGCTGGCGGCCGCTCCACCGGAAGTCCGACCGGGAGGTCGGCGAGACGCGCTCGGTACCGGTCCGCGACGTGCCGCCGGCCTTCCGTCCACTCCGCCAGCCGGCTCAGCTTCACGCGGAGGACCGCCGCCTGCACCTCGTCGAGGCGGCTGCACCATCCGAGCTGCAGGTGCCGGTACCGCTCCGCAGCGCCGTGGTTGCGGAGCATCCGGAGACGATCGGCGATGTCGTCGCGTCCGGTGAGCAGCATGCCGGCGTCGCCGCAGGCGCCGAGGTTCTTGGTCGGATAAAAGGACAGGCACGCCACGTCCCCCCATCCACCGGCGGGCGTCCCCGCGTACGTCGCCCCGATAGCCTGCGCTGCGTCCTCGATCACGGAGAGGTCTCGCGCGCGCGCGAGCTCGACGAGCCGATCCATCGGCGCGGGATGCCCGTACAGGTGGACCGCGATGATCGCCTTGGTGGTCGGCCGGAGCACGCGTTCGACCGACGCGACGTCGATGGCGTATGTGTCGAGGTCGATGTCGGCAAAGAGCGGCGTGGCGCCCGCGAGCAGGATCGCCGACGCCGACGCGACGAACGAGAACGCGCTGGTGACGACGGTGTCACCGGGGCCGATCTCGAGGGCCGCAAGGGCCAGCCGGAGGGCGTCCGTGCCTGAGGCGACGCCGATACCGTGCCGCGCTCCGCAGAGGCGAGCGATCTCCGCCTCGAGGGCCCGCCCCTCGTCGCCGAGGACGAAGCGACTCGAGTCGAGCACGCGCGCCACCGCGGCCAGGAGATCCTCGCGGAGGGCCGCGTGCTGGCGCTGCAGATCGATCTGCGGGATCACGGGGAATCGGAAGGGGCCGCGACGGACCCTTCCGACGCCTCCCCCCGGAAGCGTGCGCGGGCCAAGCCCGCGCACGAAGCCGCGCGAGGTCTTTTCGTCATCGTCACTCCGAGACCCCGCTAGGGAAGCCCCATCCCCGTCGAGACTGAGCCGACCCCGAGCAAGTCGACGGTGACGCGGAACTCGTCCTCGTCCCGGTAGCGGTCGACGTAGGTGAGCCCGATCGACCAGCACTGGAAGCGGATCTCGGCACCGATCCGGCTCTCCACGAACGCATCCTGCCGCACGTCCCACGCGGTCGACCCGCGGAGCGACAGGTAGCGCGACACCCGCGCGGCGGCCCCGCCCTGGATGAACTCGACCCGGGCGTCCTCGTCGTAGCGGGCGCCCACGGCAGCGGTCACCCTGGGTAGCACCAGCGACACGTCGGCGTTCGCGCGCCGGAGGGACTCCGCGTCGTAGACGCTGAAGGACGCATCGGCGCGGAAGCGCAGGTACCCGCCCGGGTCCAGGATCAGCTCGCTCGAGATCGGGCCGACCGGCCGCTGGCCGGCGTCCAGGTCGTAGCTGTTGCCTACCGTCAACCGTAGCAGCTCCCATCGGGTCGGCGGCGCACCCGGGTCGGTCGCGGACCGCTTCGCCAGGAGCCGGTTCGTCAGCGAGTAATAGACGGCGTTGGTGCGGGTCGTGGGCTCGATCAGCCCCTGCTCGCGCAAGAACACCTGGTCCGCCCCGTCGATCGCGTCCCACTGCGGAATCCGGTCCGTGTTGCTCCCGTCGACGAACCAGTACTGGACGCGGGGCTCGATCTGGTGGGCCAGTCGGCTGATGTATCGGCCGTTGACCTCGTACACGCGCGTGGCGCGGGCCTCCAGATTCGCGCCCGCGACGCCGAGGAGCCGGGTCCGCAGGACGTCGCGCGTGTCCTCGACGACGAGGGTCTCTGGCTCGAGCGTCTGGAGCCCGACCACCTCCTTGGTGTACGTGGTCGCACGCCCCCCCACGAACGGCGTGAACGTGAACAGCCCGAGGGGCGAGAACGGCCGGGAGATCCGCGGCGCGATGTCGAGGCGGGTTCCCGCCGACCCGATGTCGCGCACGAAGTTGGTGAGGCGCGTGCTGAGCGACCACAGCGCCCCCGGGACGCCCGGCAGCGGCTGCGGATATGCGTTCAGGCGCAGGTCCGGCAAGCGCTGGAGCTCGATGGCGGACGGCGTGGTGAGATCCTGGTACCAGAAGGCGTTGGCGACGAAGTTCCAGGTGGACCACCGCTTGGTCAGGAACACGTTCGACTCGACGAACTGCAACGAGCGCTCGTCCAGCAGGTCCCCGTAGTCGCGAGCCACTTGGTCGTCGCTGAAGTGATTGACGTCCACCTTGAGGGTGAGGGTGGGATCGATCGCCCAGGCGTGGCGGATCCGGAAGCTCCCGCGGGTGTCGTCGTCGCGCAGAAACTCCTGGACGAAGAACCCGCTCAGCGAGCCCTGCGCCCGCGACGACAGGATGTACCGGTACTCGGCGTTCAGCCCGAGACCCAGGTCCGAATACGCGTCGAGCGCGACGGTCAGGTCCTGGCTGTCCGAGATGGCCCAGAAGAACGGGACCTTGGCGATGAACCCCTTCCGCGACGAAGTTCCCAACGTGGGCCGCAGGAACCCGGTCTGGCGCTCGCGCCGGAGCGCGGTCGCGAAGAACGGCACCGGAAGCAGCGGAATGTCCCTGATCCGGAACGATCCATTCGTCCCGTACACGTAGTCATCGAGGTCCGCCCTCGCCGACCCGACGTGGAAGGACCACGTCGGGGGATCGTCCTCGCAGGTGGTGAAGACGCCCTTCCGGATCTGATACACACTGTCCCCCAGCCGCTCGATGCGCTCACCCGAGAGCCGGTAATACGGGAGGGAGAACCCCTCGGCGTCGTAGGCGACGCCCGTTCCGGTTCGGATGTTGTACTCGATCCGGGTGCTGCTCAGGCGGTCCTGGCCGTCGTAGAAGATGACACGGCCGGTGGCGACCGCATCACCCGTGCTGCGATTGATCTCGACCCGGTCCGCGATAAGCCGGCCGGCGCCACGGGTGATCTCGACGTTGCCGGTGGCCGTGACGAGGTCCGGACCGGTCGATTCGATCTGGTCGGCGAGAACGCTCACGGGAGTATCGCCCCCGCTGAGAGTCAGTGGAGTTTGGGCTCGAGCGACCGTGGCCGCACCAAGCAGCGCGGCCAGGCCCAGAAAGATACGTAAACGCAGCATGTTAGACGCGAGCGTTTATGCTATCAGCCTCCTTTTCGATCCGACAAGGACTATCGGGCATCCCGGAGCGGCGGGTCAGGACGTCACCGACCACGAACAGCGAACCCGCCACACACACGACCGGCGTGCCCGGCCGTGCGCTCGCAGCCGCCAACGCCTCATCCACCGAGTCCGCGAGCTCAGCGCGCACGCCCCCGGGCAGGACGCGCCGGAGGGTGGCCGGAGCCGCGGCGCGGGGATGCGAGGACCGGGTCAGGATCACCCGCCGGGCGACCGGCACCAGCGCACCCAGGATGCCCGCTGCATCCTTGTCCGCCGAGACGCCGGCGACGAGGGTCACGGGTGTGGCACCGAAGTACTCCATGAGCGACTCGGCGAGCGCGCGCGCTCCGTTCGGATTGTGGGCCCCGTCCAGTACGAGGATCGGGTTCTCACGGAACACGTGGAACCGTCCGGGCCACTGGGTGCGTGCGAGCCCCGCCCGGACGGCGGCATCCGGGACGCCGAGCTGACGGGCCGCGGCCACGGCGAGCAGGGCGTTCGACGCCTGGAACCGACCGAGCATGGCGAGCTGGGCGTCGGCGAGCGCGAAGTCGGGACCCCGAAAGCTCAGGAGCTGGCCCTCGAGGCTTGCGTGCGCGATCTCCACGTGAAGCTCGACGCCCTCGACGTGCAGCGGGGTCCGCTGGGCGCGCGCCCGGTCGGCGATCACGCGCGCCACCCCGGACGGCTGGGCCGCCGAGATCGCCACTCCGGGGTGCGGGGCGTTGTCGGGCCGGCGCCGGATGATCGCGGCTTTCTCTCCGGCGATCTCCTCGAGCGTCGTCCCGAGGATGGCCTGGTGATCGAGATCGACGCGGGTGATCACGGTCACTCGTGGCCACCCCACCGTCGTCGCGTCCAGCCGGCCCCCGAGCCCCACCTCGAGGACAGCGATGTCGACCCGCTCGCGGGCGAAGTGATCGAGCGCGAGGGCGGTCGTCGCCTCGAACATCGTCGCGTTCGTCCGGGCGATCAGCGTGCCCAGCGCATCGACGCCGTCCGCGACGGCATCCTCGGAGATCGGATCGCCATCGACGCGGATGCGCTCGCGGAACGAGCAGAGGTGCGGAGACGTGTACAGGCCGGTCCGCCGTCCAGCGGCCTTCAGCATGGTCGCCAGGAGGCTGGCCACCGATCCCTTGCCGTTGGTGCCGCCGACCTGGACGATCTCGTAGCGCTGCTCGGGGCGGCCCAGGGCGTCGAGCAGGAGCTCGATGCGGTCCAGCCCCGGCTGCATCCCGGCCTGCTCGCCCCCTCGCAGCGCGAGCACCCGGGCCACAGCCTCCTGATACGTCATGGACCGATCGCGGGCTGCTCGGCGAAGAAGGCGAGGATGCGGCGAAGCATCTCCCTCAGGTCGGCGCGCTCGACGACCATGTCGATCTGCCCGTGCTCGAGCAGGAACTCCGAGCGCTGGAATCCCTCGGGCAGCGGCTGCCGGATGGTCTCGGCGACCACGCGGGGTCCGGCGAAGCCGATGAGCGCGCGCGGCTCGGCCATGATGACGTCGCCCAGCATGGCGAAGCTGGCGGTCACCCCACCGGTCGTCGGATCCGTGAGCACCGACAGGTAGGGCAGTCGCTCCGCCGCCAGTCGCTGCAGCGCGGCGGCCGTCTTCGCCATCTGCATGAGCGAGAGGATGCCCTCCTGCATGCGGGCCCCCCCGGACGCCGACACCACGATCAGCGGCAGGCGCTTGCTGACGGCAAGCTCGATCGCCCGCGTCAGCTTCTCGCCGACGACCGACGCCATGCTGCCACCCATGAAGCCGAACTCGAACACGCACAAGGCTGCGGGCCAGCCGCCGATCCGCGCGACACCGCTGATCACGGCCTCGGTGAGCTTGGTCTTCGCCTGGGCAGCCTTGAGTCGATCACGGTAGCGCTTGGTGTCCTTGAACCCGAGCGGATCGCGGGACTGAAGGCCCGCATCGTGCTCCTCGAACGAGCCCTCGTCGGCCAGCATCGCGATCCGGGCGCGGGCGCCGATCCGGAAGGGATAGCGGCACTTCGGGCAGACGCGACTGGCCCGCTCGACCTCGGCCCGGTAGACGATCTCCTTGCAGGAGTCGCACTTTATCCAGAGGCCCTCGGCGATCGAGAGCTTCCGGCTGGAGCCTTCCTCAGTCTGTCGACGAAACCACATGATCTGGCGCGGACGATCTCAGGTGCAGGCGCCCGGGCTTCGCCACGCCCGCACCGCCGTGCACCCACCCGCTGGTCTCACCCCTGTGCTTCGCGTGGGACGCCGGCTTGGGCGGGCGCCCGGAGCGGGGCTTTCATCGACTCGATGAAGTCTCCGACCGCGTCGATCATGCGTGGCGTCCCCCGGTGCTGCTCCACCAGACGGACCAGCGCGGAGCCGACGATCAGGCCGTCGGCGTATGCCGCGAGCGCCCGCACGTGCTCGGGCGTCGCGATTCCGAATCCAACGCAGATCGGCTGGGTGGTGATGAGACGAAGCGCCCGCAGCTGCCGGACGAGATCCGTCGGCAGCGCGTCTCGGACCCCGGTGACACCGGTCACTGACACAACGTAGATGAACCCGCGGCTGCGCCGCGCGATGAGCCGCATGCGCGCCGGTGTCGACGTCGGCGCCAGAAGATGGATCAGGTCCAGGTCGGCCGCGCGGGCTTCCTCGTCGAGCGGCCGCGCCTCCTCGGGCGGGAGGTCGGCGACGATGACGCCGTCGAGTCCGGCGTCAACCGCCGCCTGGGCGAAGGCCTGGAGGCCAAACGAGAGTACGGGGTTGTAGTACGTGAGGGCGACGAGGGGTACGGCGGTATCCCCGCGGAGGTCCCGGACCAGGTCCAGGACCTTGCCGAGCGTGACGTTGGCGGCGAGCGCCCGCTGCGTCGCGCGCTGGATCACCGGACCGTCGGCGAGCGGGTCGGAGAACGGCACGCCGATCTCGAGGACGTCCGCGCCCCGGCGCACCGATTCGACGCAGAGGCGCCGGGTGTCGTCGAGCGACGGGTCCCCCGCCGTGAAGTACGCCACGAGGGCGCCCTCGTCGCGGGCGCGCAGGCCGGCGAAGGTTGTGGCCAGCCGACTCACGAGTCGAGCACCTTGCTCACGACCTGGACGTCCTTGTCACCCCGTCCGGAGAGTCCCACCACGATGCTCTGGCGGCGCGACAGGCTCTTGGCCAGCTTCATCGCATGGGCGACTGCGTGGGCGGACTCGAGCGCCGGCATGATCCCCTCCAGCCGCGCGAGCGACTGGAAGGCCGCGACCGCTTCCTCGTCGGTGACGGACACGAACTCGAACCGGCCCACCTCCTTGTAGTAGGCCAGCTCGGGCCCCACTCCGGGATAGTCGAGCCCGGCCGAGATCGAGTGCGCGGTCGTGATTTGGCCGTGGTCGTCTTGCAGGAGGTAGCTCATCGTTCCGTGCAGGACGCCGACGCGCCCGGCCGAGAGGGCCGCGCCGTGGCGTCCGGAGGCGAGGCCGTGCCCACCGGCCTCGACGCCGACGATCCGGACCTTCGGGTCACCGATGAACGGGTAGAAGAGCCCGATCGCGTTCGAGCCGCCTCCGACGCATGCCATGACGTAGTCCGGCAGCCGGCCGGCCCGCGCGCGGAACTGACGCTTCACCTCTCGACCGATGACCGCGTGAAAGTCCCGCACCATCATGGGGTACGGATGCGCGCCCAGCGCCGAGCCGAGCAGATAGTAGGTGTGCTGGACATTGGTGACCCAATCGCGCATCGCCTCGTTGATCGCGTCCTTGAGGGTGCGGCTGCCGGACTCGACCGGGATGACGCGAGCCCCGTGGAGCCGCATGCGGAAGACGTTGAGCGACTGGCGCTCCACGTCCTCGCTCCCCATGTAGACGTCGCACTCGAGCCCGAGGAGCGCCGCCGCCGTCGCCGTCGCCACGCCGTGCTGGCCGGCGCCCGTCTCGGCGATGAGCCGCCGCTTCTTCATCCGCTCGGCCAGCAGCCCCTGCCCCAGCACATTGTTGATCTTGTGAGCGCCGGTGTGGCAGAGATCCTCGCGCTTGAGGTAGATCCGCGCCCCCCCACAGTGCTCGGTGAGCCGCCGAGCCTCGTAGAGTGGTGTCGGCCGGCCGGCATACTCGGTAAGCAGCGCGGCCAGGCGCGCGCGGAACCTCGGGTTCCGCTTCGCCGCCGCGTAGGCGCGCTCGAGCTCGATCAGCGGGCTCATGAGCGTCTCCGGGACGAAGCGCCCTCCGAACCGGCCGAAGTGACCGGTGGAGTCCGGCCAGCGCGTCACGACGCCGCCCGGACCGCCGCCACGAACTCGCGAACCTTCACGGGATCCTTTCGCCCCGGCGACGCCTCGACGCCGGAGTTCACGTCGACCGCATACGGGCAAGCCGCCGCGATCGCCTCGGCGACGTTCGCGGGCGTCAACCCCGCCGACAAGATGATCCGTCCCCGCGCTCGAGCCTCGCGAGCCAGGGTCCACTGGATCGGCGACCGCGCTTCCCCCGCGCTCCAGCGGGCGGGGCTGTCGAGCAGGAACGCCGACACGGAGTATGCGTCCATGCGCTCCAGGTCTGCCCCATCGTGAACCTTGATCGTCTTGATGACCGGCAGCGAATAGCCGGTGAGCTCGTCCGGCGCCTCGTCGCCATGGAACTGGAGGGCGGCGAGCCCGCACGTCTCGGCCACAGCCTTCACGTGGCCCGGCGCGTGATTCCAGAACACCCCGACCGGCGTGACGAACGGCGGCAGGCGCCGGATCACCGCCTCCGCCAGCTCCGGCGTCACGAAGCGCGGCGTGTCCTCCACGAAGATGAGCCCGAGCGCGTCGGCACCGGCGTCGACGGCCAGCATGGCGTCGGCGAGATTGGTGATGCCGCAGATCTTGATCCGCGTCATCGCGTGGGCGCCTGGGCGGCATCGCCGGGCGGCGGCTCGAAGAGGGCCAGCTCGCGCACCTTCGCGCCCACGTCCGGCGCCCGCACCAGCCCTTCGCCCACGAGGACCGCCTGAGCGCCGGCCGCCACCACCCGCCGCACGTCCTCGGCGGAGAAGAACCCGCTCTCGCTGACGACCACGGGGCCGGTCGGGATGCACGGGAGGAGCGAGAGCGTCGTCTCGATCGTCGTGTGGAAGGTCCGGAGGTCCCGGTTGTTGATTCCGACGATCGTCGCCCCGCAGTCGAGCGCGACCTCGAGCTCCGGCCGGGCGTGCACCTCCACCACCGCCGCCAGCCCGAGCGCCTTCGCCGCATTCATCAGGTCGCGGAGCCGCGCCGGCGTCAGGATCGACACGATGAGCAGGACTGCGTCGGCGCCGCCCGCACGCGCCTCGAAGACGTGATACTCGTCGAGCGTGAAGTCCTTGCGGAGGAGGGGCACGTCGACGAGCTCACGGATGGTAGCCAGGTGCGCGAGATGCCCCTGGAAGAACCGCGCATCGGTGAGCACCGAGATCGCGGCGGCCCCGTTCGCCGCATACGTTCGGGCCAGGGCGCCGTGGTCGAATGACGGCGCCAGCACGCCACGCGAGGGCGAGGCGCGCTTGACCTCGGCGATCAGCCGGACGCCACCCGCCGGCGGGCGCACCGCCGCCTCGAAGTCGCGCGGCGGGCCCGCGGCCAGACACCTCCGCTCCAGGTCGGCGAGCGGATGGGTCGCCTGGCGGGCCCGCAGTTCTTCCCACTTGTGCTCGACGATCTGATCGAGAATGTCCGCCATGCCGCAGCTGGGGCCGATCATTCCAGAAACATCTGCGCGAGTCAACGCGCTTACAGCTGGAGACTCTTCAGGTATGCCAGAAACGGGGCGGACAGATCGGGGCGAGCCAGCGCGAACTCGACGGTCGCCTTGAGGAATCCGAGCTTGTCTCCGGTGTCATAACGCTTGCCCTCGAACGCGAGGGCCCACATCGGCCGTTGCGAGCACAGCGTACGGAGCCCGGTCGTGAGCTGGATCTCGCCACCGGTGTCCTCGCCGGTCTGGGCCAGGATGGAAAAGACATCAGGGGTGAGCACGTACCGGCCGATGATGGCGAGATCCGAGGGCGCGGCCGAGGCCGTGGGCTTCTCGATCAGGTCCGTGATCTCGTAGACATTGTGGCCCACCGCCCGACCCGCGATCACCCCGTACTGGTGGATCCGCTCCGGCGGCACTCGCTCGACCGCGATCACGGGGCCACCATGGCGCTCGAACACGTCGAGCAGCTGTCGCATGCACGGCACGGTCTCCGTCGCCACGATGTCGTCGCCGAGGAACACGCCGAACGGCTCGTCTCCGACCAGCGACCGCGCACACAGGATCGCGTGCCCGAGCCCCCGCGGTTCCTTCTGTCGAACGTACGAGACCGATGCCATCTCGGAAATGGTGCGAATCAGGGCCAGCTCCTCCCACTTCCCGCGATCCTGGAGGTAGTACTCGAGCTCGAATGATGCGTCGAAATGGTCCTCGATCGCCCGCTTTCCCCGTCCGGTCACGATGATGATCTCGCTGATCCCCGACGCCACCGCCTCTTCGACGACGTACTGGATCGTCGGCTTGTCGACGAGCGGCAGCATTTCCTTGGGCTGCGCCTTCGTCGCGGGCAGGAATCTGGTGCCCAGCCCGGCGGCAGGAAACACACCTTTTCGCACGCTCATCGGCCGCGCTCCGGGGTGATCACGTCACGCCATTGTGCCACGACCGGCCACTCCGAGCGGGCCCGTGGCCGGGGCCGGTGTCAGCACGCGCTGTCAGCTCGGGCCAGCCGTCCGGCCGCCACGGTGTCAGTGCCTCGACGGCTGACGCGACGTCCCAACGACCGATGTGAAACCTTTTGGTGACTTCCGCGTGGCACAGCGGTTGCTGGCCTACGGGGCGATGAGCCGTCAGGTCCTGCTCACGGCAACCGTATCGCGGGCGGCTGCGCCGATTCGCGGACGGCCGCGCATCCGGCGTTCCGCGCGCACCGGGAACACCGTTCACGGCGCGCTCACGCCGCGTCCGAGGCCTCGGCGGGCGGGGCGGGGCGAGCAAGGCTTCGGCCTCTCCGAGCTCGTCGTGGTCCTGGCGGTGGTCGGTCTCATCATCGCGGCCGGCATTCCCTATTTCCTCGTCTACCTCCGGAACGCGGTCCTGACCGGCGGCGTCCAGGAAGTCCGGGACGCGCTCACGCGCGCGAAGCAGCTCGCGATCACCACCCGGCAATGCATCTGCGTCGAGGTCGCGTCCGACACGACCTACCGGTTCCGGCAAGGCGCCGCCGCCGCGCCCTGCGCCGTCGCGGTCTGCAACGGCACCGCCTGGACGGGCGTCGGAACCGACGCGAGCGGATACCTGAGGCTTGAAAACAGAGTTCGAATCAGCAACGGCGGCGTGAGTCCCATCTTCACCCTCTTCGGAACGGCGCCGCCCGGCCCCGCCATCTTCACGGTCACTGCCCCCAGCGGGGCAACCCGCACCGTGACGGTAACCGGCGGCGGCCGCATCAGCTCACCATAAGAGTGTGACGGTGCCGATCAGCCATCAGATGGCGCGGGCCTCCTTCACCAGCCAGGCGGGGATCACCCTGGTCGAGATCCTCATCTCGGTCGCGATCCTGACGGTGGCGCTCGTCGCGGTCTTGAACGGAGTCATCGTGGGGACCCAGGGCACCGCGGTCGGCCAGCAGCTGCCGACCGCGATTTTCCTCGGCGAGCAGAAGCTCGAGCAGATCAAGGCCTATTCATTGGGCCCCTCGACCTCCCCGATCTCCCAAGGCTTCGGCAACCTACCCTCCGGTAACCCCATCACGACCGGGAGCGCTCCGTTCGTGTCCGAAGGCTACAACACCATCGCCAGTCACTCGGGGTACCGGCGCCAGGTGAGTATTCAGAACGGTCCAAGCGCATCGACCCGGGTGCTGAGGGTCGACGTCTTCTACCGGCCGGCCGCAAGCCAGAAGGCCGGCTCCCAGACCGTGCCCGAGCGCCGCGTCACCCTGAGCACGCTGCTCGCGAACCACCAGTAGGCCACGCGCTATGAACCGTCTCCGGACGACTCTCGCGGGCGGCCACGGGTTCACGCTGGCTGAGCTTCTCGTCTCGATGGCGATCGTCGGCCTGGTGATGGCGGGCGTGTTCGGCATCTGGAGCGCCGGAAGCACCAGCTACCTGGTCGGGGCGAGCCGGGTCGAGGCGCAGTCGACCGCACGGGCCACGCTGGCGCTGATGGCGCGTGACATCCGGGGCGCCGGGGTCGATCCGCGGAACCTGGCGGCCGCGAACTGCACCAGCACGTCGTTCACCGCCTGTGCCATCGTCGGTCCCGCAGCCACGTTTCCCCCGACGACGGCCACCGTTCCCACCGCCACGAGCTTCACGATCCAGAGCGACAGCAACGGCAACGGGGCGATCGTCTCCGGCGAGCGCATCTCCTACGCCCTCAACGGGGCCGTGCTCGAGCGCCGGGACTTCGCCGTCGACGCGTCGACCCAGCAGGTCGCGGGGGGCGTGCAGTCGCTCACCTTCACATTCTTTGATGCCGCCGGCACCCCGATCACGACCCTCAGTGCCACGACGGTTCCCACGATTCGCTCCATCGCGATTGATATCACCGCCCGGCCGGAGCGGCAGGCCACGTTGTTCCAAGCCGGACGGGCGCAGGTTCGGATGACCGAGCGCATTCGCATCCGAAACCGATGAGGTGCAGACACATGGCTTCTCGAAGACCGATTACCCTTGACGAGCGAGGAATCGCGCTCCCCATGACGGTGTTCGCCATGTCAGCCCTCTCGGTGCTGGTGATGGCGTACCTGTCCATGGCCACGATGGAGCCCCAGGTGTCGGCGAACCTGAACGCGACCACCCAGGCCCACTACCTCGCCGACGCCGGCATGGAGTGGGCGTTCGACCAGCTGGCGACCACCAGCAACTGGAGCTCGCTTTTCGCGACGTCCACGCCCTCGGTCACCGGGCTCGGCGGCGCCTTCACCGTCCAGATCCGGAACGATACGCTAGCTGCGGACCAGGCGTTCACGGGACTCGCGACCAACGAGGTCAGTACCTCCACCGACGGCAACAACATCGTCATCGTCGTCTCGACCGGAACGGTCAACGGCATCACCCGTCAGATCCAGGCCGCGGTCTCACGCACGAACATCCCGAGCTTCCCCGGGGCCGTGAACGAGCCCGGCGTCCAGGCCGACACGCGGATCAATGGGCCGATTGGCGGCAGCGTCAACTTCAAATTCGACGGGCGGGACTATCAGTGCTCGACCGCGGGCGCCTGCAACAACGAGTCCGACTGGTCCCTCACCAACAACCCCATGAAGTACGGCATTGCCACCAACACGGGGACGCAAACCAACATCGGAATCACGTACGAGCAGAATGTCGAAAACGGCCTCGACAACGCCGCCAAGCAGAACAACGTGTACGGCTGCAATGAATCGACCTGTGGGGCATCGCCGCCGGCTTCGACCGCCGCGGTGACCCAAGGGCTTTCGGCGGTCCAGGGCACCTCGTCCCTCGACCTCCCCACCCTCGACAGCTTCGTCGCGAACATCGGGTCGCATCCGTCCACCACGATTCTCCAGAGCACGCAAGCGTGCCCCATGGTCCTCACCGGCAGCAGCACCAGCACCCCGTCTACGTCGCCCACTCTGACGAACGGCGGCGGGAGCTGCACCGTCAACCAGAGTCTCGACCTGGGATCCCGCACGAATCCGAAGCTCGTGTACTTCAAGGGCGACATCGACACGTCCTCCCTGTTCACGGGCCTGACGCTGAACGGCAACATCCAGGGGGCCGGCATCCTGGTCGTCGAGGACGGCGACCTGACGATCAACGGGACGTTTCGCTGGGACGGCATCGTCATCGTCACCGGGAGCTACGTCGGCACCGGGTTCGCGAACAGCAGCAACGTCACGATCAACGGCGCCCTCGTGTCGGCCGAGCACGTGGCCAACGAGGCGAGCGGCTTCTACGAGGTCAGGGTCAGGGACGTGACCTCCTTGCTGATCAGAGCGAGCAAGCAGAACGTCGATTTGGCCCAGCTCGGCGTGAAGCAGCTCTATCGCGTCCTGAGCTGGAAGGAGATCTAGTCGTGCGGCGGGTTCTGGTGGCGGCCGCGATCGCCCTGGCCGGCTGCCAGGAGGCGCGGGGGCCAGCTCCCACGCCGCCGCCGATCGGGTCGCTGACGGAGCAGCTCAAGCGGGAGGGCGACCAGCTGCTGGCCCAGGGACGGTACGAGGAAGCAGCGGTCAAGTATCAGCGCGCGGTCAACCAGGAGCCGGGCGACCTCGCGCTCCGGTACGCGCTGGGTGTCGCCTTCTCCCATCTCCAGCGCCGGCAGGACACGATCGAGCAGTTCCGCTGGATCGTGGAACGGGGGGCGCCGGGCTCGCCCTTCGTGCAGCTCGCGCGGAACTGGCTGATCGACGCCGGCGAGTTGGTCTCCGCGCCGGTGCCCCACCCAACCGCGACCGCCGCTGAGGATGACTCCGAACCCAGGGGGACGATCAAGGGCGCCACCGTGTGGGCCGGCCACGATCCCATGGGCCGCTCGATCGGGATCCGCATCACGCTTACGCCGCTGCAGGGTCAGGACCTGGGGGGCAAAGGCAACCGGCGGTTCCGGCTGGGCGAGCCGTTCGCGTTCCGGAACGTCCCGGTGGGCAAATACCAGCTGACGGCCTCGGCGTCGGACACCGAGCTGTGGAACGAGGAGGTCACGGTGGAGCCCGACAAAGAAACGGTGCTCCAGCTGAGCAACGCCAACAGCCCGGTCCCGCCCGACCGACGTCTCGAGGACGACTGACCGAGCCGTCCCAACGCCCGCTCGGGCGAGTTACGAGCCTTTCGAAGTAATAGCTACCAGCAAGGCCAGACTCACCTTCCGGTACCAGCTCGGCCAGCGCGAGCCTTACACACTGAGAAGTTCGGCATCCGCATCTTTGATAGGCGAGGGTGTATGTGGCTTCGCCCCCGTCTCAGGCCCAGCGACGTGCCCCGCTCCCAAGCGCATTAGGCCACGAACGGTGGGATTGGCGGGATCTCGACCTGCTGGGTCTTGACGAGCCGCACGCCGGGCACGCTCCGGGCCACCTCAACGGCCTGCTCGAGCGCCGCCGTGCCCTCCAGCGTCACAACCCCCTCGCTGGCATCGACCGTGATCCGGTGCTTCCGGGTCTCCGGATGGGTTGCCAGCGCAACCTGCACCCGGGAGGCCAGCGCCCTGGAAGTGACGATCTCCCGCGCCGCGTCCGTGGTCGCGAACTCCGGGCGCCGCGCGAGCCCCTCGACCAGCGACACGACGGCCTCGAGCGCCAGCTTCTCGGTATTGATCACCGCGTCGTACAGCATCGGATCGCTGATGTCCACCTCGTAGAGGTACTTCATTCGGCCCGCCTTGTCGCTGTCGTCGCGCCGCACGAAGTCGGTCGCCGCCCGCAGGCTCGGCGTCTCTCCCGTCAGCTCTGCCGTGCGCCGGATCCAGTAGCGCACGCGCTGGTCGAACGGCGCCGCGATGCGGACCCTCACCACGTGCGGGATCCCGCGCAGCAGCCACTGGCCGCCCCGGCCCATGAGCACGGTGTCGTCCATCTCGGCGAGCTCGAGCAGCGCGGTCTGGATGACCGTGATGTAGCGGCGGGTCTCGACGTCGAACCGCTCGAAGAGCGAGGGCTTCGACTCATCGAGATGGGACAGCCGCTCTTCGGCCAGCCCGTACCGCCGGGCAGCGTCGGAGATCAGCTCCTGATCCACGTACCGGTAGCCGAGCCGCTTGGCCAGCGTCATCCCGATCTCCGGCCCGCCCGTGCCCATCTGATGCGAGATCGTGATGATCGCCATCGCTCACCCCCGCCGGTATCGATCGCGAAGCGCCGCCGGCGCGATCGCGATGCGCTTGCCACTCACGTCGTCGAGCACGTACACCTCGTCGCTCAACGTGCCGCTCGCGAAGACCTCGAAGACCTCGAGCGCCTCCGCCAGCGTGGTACCCGGCGGGCGCTCCCGCATCAGCTGCTCGACCGCCTCAATCTTGAGTCGCATCGCGCCTCGTCACCACGCCGCCGCCGGCACGCGTCCGGGCCCTGCGCCCCGCCGGGATCGCGCGCGGCCAGCCGGACCAGCTCGTCCGCCGCTTCAGAAATGGCCAACAGACTATCCGAAAGCCACGGGCGCGGCAAGGACCGCATCACCTCAAACTTTGGTAGTGCCTATCCAGTTGATTCCGAAGCTCTCCCTGGTCAAGCAGCAGCTCGACCGGGCGCACCACCAAACGGCCAGTCATGGATGCGGAACGATGCGACGCCGCGGCCTATGCGGTTGGGGTCTCCCGGAGTCAACCGGACACGCAGAACTTTGGTTACCGATCGCAGGGTCGTACACCAGAAGTCACGGTTACCAATCCCAGAGCGAGGCCACGCTCTTCGCCCGGGAAGGGGCGAAGGTGGTCGTGGCCGATATCCTGGAAGCGGACGGGCGCCGCCCCCCCCCCGGAGGAGGCGCCGTGACGCGAGGGAGCCGGCAGAAGTACACTGCCCGGCGACGGGAGCCATACACGCGCCAACCAAGCGGAGAAGCACCGCCTCTTGGACGAGGAGGTCGTGGTCGCCAGCCTCCACCGCAAAGCCGCCATCCGACTTCTTCGGCGCCGGCGAGCGCGTTCGCGTCGGTGAGCGCTCCCGAGGTGACGAACTCGTCGTTGGGCGGTCGGTAGCGATCGAGGAAGCGGAGCTCATCGGGGATGTTGAACGTCTGCTCGGGATCGAGGACCTCACCGGCCGCGCCTGACGGTGGCCGGCCCGCGAACCAGCCGGCCGCGGCGACGATAGGTTTGTCATGAGGTACAGCTCATGAAGAGTCCCAGGAAACGACCGGCTGCGCGAGCGACCACCGCCCGGTTTCAATGTGCCCGGGAGCGCTGCGAAGCTCCCCGCCCCACCGAGGAAGCGGCCCGCTCCGGATGCGCACTTTATCGAGATGTGCTAGTTTTTCACGGCAGGCCGGGGTAGCTCAGTGGCAGAGCAGCTGATTCGTAATCAGCAGGTCGCGGGTCCAAGTCCCGCCCCCGGCTCCAGCGTTTTCAGGCACTTCCGAGACAGGATCCATCAAGGATTCTTGAAATGGTGCCAAAACGGTGCCATCGGCGACCCGCCGGCGGACGATATCTGCCCGCCACAGCTGCAGGTCCTCGGCCTGCTGGCTATCACCGGTAGGTATCCAATGGGCGTACCAGAGCAGCGTCGTCGTCGCTTTCGCGTGCCCGAGCTGCCTGGCGACGTAGAGCGGGTTCGCCCCGCACAGGAGATGGTGCGTCGCGAACGTGTGGCGGAGATCGTAGAGCCGCCGCGGCCAGACCGCCGCGACCCGGGCCGCCAGCCGGAAGCGCTTGACGACCCGACTCTGGTCCATCGGCGTGCCCGCCTCTGAGGGGAACAGCCACGGCGGCCCCGGGAGCCCGGCCAGCCCCGTCAGCGCCTCGGTCAGGCGCGGGGTCAGGTCGACCCAGCGGACGTTGTGGGTCTTGGTGTCCTTCACGCGGCCCTGCCAGACCGATCGAGCGACCCGGAGCTGGCGCCGAGCCGCTTCGAGGTCCGCTTTCTGAAGGGCCAGCGCTTCGCCGGGACGGAGCCCCGCCTCCGCCATCACCAAATACAGGATGGCGTCCCTGGGCTCGATGGCCCGGGTCGTGACGAGCAGCCGCTCGAGCTCCGCGGGGTCGAGCGGGCGGACCCGTCCGATCCGCTCGGCCGGCGTCACCATCTCGCTCGTCGAGCGCCGCCGACCCACCCCGCTCGCCGGGTTGGCGTGCACGATCTCGTCCTCGATCGCGTGCTCGAACAGCACCGACAGGGTCGCGCGCACCAGCCGTCGGCTCACCTTCCCGAGCCCACGGTCGCGCGCCAGCGACTCCAGGAGCGCGCGGACGTGCCGCCGGCGGATCTCCGTCAGCTTCATCGCCCCGAGCGCCGGCAGGAGGTGCCGGTCCAGCGCCCAGCTCTCGATCCGGCGCGTGCTGTCCGCCACCTGCCGCTGCCCCCGCCAGCGCTCGGCGTACTCGCTCAGCGTCAGGTGCGGGTCCTCCGACGTCATCCGCCCCTGGCGAGCCTCCAAGAGCTTCTCGGCCGCCATCCGCTTGGCGTCCGCGACCGAGTACACCGTGGGCCGGCGCCGCCGGCCCGCCCCGTCGACGTAGTCGACCAGGTAGGTGGGCCGCCGGACCCGCTTCCGCTCTCTCCACCCTTTCCCTGCTTTCATGGGACCCTCCTTTCAGGGGGCGCCATTATCGCAGAGCGGGCCGCAACGGGTCGGTGATGAGCCGGTCCTCCCAGATCGCGAGATCGGCCTCCCGGACCCGCACGTACTTGCCCTTGCGCAGCGAGGGGAGGTCCTTCCGCCGGGCCAAACCATAGATGTAGGACGGCGCGAACTGCAGCCGCTTCGCCACCTCCGGCACGGTCAGCCAGCGCTCCCGAGGCGCCGGCTTTGGCTCCGGCGGTCTCGCCTGCAGCATGACGAAGCGGGACACCACCTGGCTGGTCACCGACCCCAACGCCGCCAGGACCAGGAGGCACCCGTCAACGGGCAACGTCTCGATCGTCTTTGGATCCCGGACCACATCCGACACGTCGGTGGTGGCCATGCACTCCGCCCTTCCATCTCGAAATCCCTGGGAAAGAGCCGGCTACGAAGAGGAGCGCGGGCGTGCCCTCACGCTCGCACCCAGCGGCGTCGTCCCGTCTGCGTCGGAGCAGCAAACTGTTCGCCAGACACGATCCGGCGCTCACAGTCTTCACAGCGAATCGGAAACCGCAAGTCTCTGAAGCGGAATCCGTCTCCGAGTGCCTCAATGACGATCACGTGGGCGGTCTTGAGGGCGTGGTGCGGGCGGCACAACGTGACCAAATTTGCCATCACGTCTGGCCCGCCTTGTCCACGGGGCGTCACGTGGTCGACCTCGAGACTCCGATCGGATCGGCAGGTGGGCAGCTGACAACGGTAGCCGTCGCGCTCGAGGACTCGGCGCCGAAGCTCCGCGTATTCGTCATCGGTCAGGGCGGGACGCCCCGACACCCTGTAGGTCTTCTTACCCGCGGCCATGTCCCATGAACGGCACTGGCGTCGAATCACCCGGCAGGTAGAGCGGATGCCGCGGGTGTCCGCCCTTGGTGATCCCGACGCACCGGAGCGGCCGGGCACGACCCAGGATCCGCGCGACCTCGGCGCCGCGATTCTGGTGCGCGCCGTGCACGCCCCATGCGGCGATCACCAGCTGCGCCAGCTCCGCCATCCGGCGCAGGTGCCAGTTGTGCCGCTGGTGGTCGTGCACGACCCCGTAGAGCGCTGCGGGATCCGTCGACCGGAGTGAGAAGATGTTCCCGACGGCGAGGGCGCCGTAGCCCCACCGCTGCGCGAAGCGCACGCATCGGCGCACGGTGGGATCGAGCTGGAGCTCGTCCGCGGTCGACGGGTTGAGCATCACGAACAGGATGCGTTGCTCCGGGTCACCCCACCCGCGCCACCGCCGATACCGGTGCTGCTGGTCCGCGCTGAACACGGCGCCGGCGTCGCCGATCGGCGCCAGCCGGACCAGATCGCCAGCGAGGCCGGGCACCACTCAGATCGCCTCCAAGGCCGTCTGCGCCGTCAACTGCGCGATGTCCTCGCCCGAGACCTCCGCGGGCAGCTCCTGCGTCGCGGCCTCCTGGGCCAGGTAGCTCACCAGGATCCGCTCCCAACACCGGAAGGCCACTGCCGGCGTCTCCACCGTCGCGCTATCGGTCGCCGGATCGATCTCGGCTGCGGCCACGATGAAGGCGTTCCGGGTGAGCTCCGCCAGCGCGCCCGGCATCCGGATTCGATAGGTCATCCACGGCTCCCCACCGGCCGCCTTCAGGTACTCGGCCCGGAGCGCCTCGGTCGTGGGCGCGTGGACCGCCTTCGCGATCCACTGAGCGACGTCGCCGCCAAGGGCCTTGGCCTTCGCCACGATCAGGGCCCGACTCTTGCTTAGCTTGCGCCAGGTCTCGGACGGCAGCGCCGGCTCGGCCGCCATCACGTCGGCGAGCTTCAGGGCTTCCATGAAGTCGTGCGTCGCCAACCCCATCACCTCGTGGGCGAACGTGAGGAGGTCCGAACAGGGCGGATCGGCCTTCACGTACAGCTGCTCGATGTCAATCCGCCGTAGCAGCGCCGCGATCGTCGACCAGTGCGACATCGGTGTCTTGGCCTGGGCGCCAACCTGCTTGGCGGCGGCCAGTACGTCGGCCGTGGACAGATCAGGGACGTTCACTGCCTGGCCTCAGCTGGCCGCCTCGTCACCGCGGATCTTCCGGTACGTGAACGCCACCTTTCCGGCATCCCACCGCGCTTTCTCCCGATCGATCTGCTCGGCCATCGCCGGGTTGTTTCTGATCGCTTGCGCGAGCGCCGCGGTGTCGACTTTCGTGAACAGCGTCGGGTCGACGAAGTGCTGGCGCGCGATCCGCTCGACCTGGGCGGTGTTGTACTCGTAGCTCGCGCTCGGGAAGAAATCGAACCGGAACCCGCACGCCTCGACCGGCCCCTTCGCCTTCGCATACTCTTTCAGCTTGTTCCGAAGCGCCTCGCGCATCGCGTCCAGGCTGATCAGGCGCTCGGCCAGCTGCTCGGCATCGCCGTAGGTCAGGGTCGCGACGTTCCGGATGGCCTCCTCGCCGAGGGGGCAGACCGACGCCGCCGCGCACATGCCGCAGTGGGGCCCCGGCGTCGCCTTCCAGCGCGTGTTGTCGAACAGGTTCTTGCCCTTCAGCTCCTCGTTGACCGCCGCGTAGATCTCCCGCCACGCGGCAAGGGTCGCCTCGAAGTCCCGGCGGTAGAACCTCGCGGTGCGTCGAATGCCGAACCGGACGAAGGCAAAGGTGACGATGACCTCCTCGAGCAGGGGGTTGTTCGCATGGAGCAGCAGGGCGTACGTGCGAGCCTGCAGGTCCTCTTTGAGGGCCTCTTCGGAGACCGGCACGTGGGCGCTCTTCCAGTCAAGCACCTCACCGCTCCGGCCGTTGACCAGCACCAGGTCGGCCCTGCCGCGGACCATGACGTCGTCGTCCCACCACCCCCGCGGCTGGCCGGTGACGTCGATCGCGAGCTCAGCCTCGGCCTTCCAGACCGCGTCGAGGTCGAGCCGGAAGGAGCCGGCGAACGTCTCGAGCACGCGCCGGGCCTCCGCCCACTGGTGAGGCTGCACCGTCTCGCCCTCGAACCCGCTGGCCAGGAGCTGCTGCCAGACCTGGTCGACGTCGCCCGCCGCGTGCTCCTGTCCCGTGGCGATCGCGTGATTGATGTACAGCTCGATCGCCTGGTGGATCAGTCCACCCAGCGCGAATGGCTCCGGTCGCGCCACCGGCCGCTTGCGGATGTTCAGCTCGCGGTACGCCCACCGGCAGGTGTAGAACGCCGTCGCCTGGCTGACACTCAGTGCGCGCATCGGGTCGCCCTCTAGAGCAGCGGCATCTGGTTGGGGTCCTCGGCCGTCGTGCCCGGCGCCTTGTCACGCTCTGGCTCGGGACCACGCTCCGGCTCCGGACGCTGCATCTCGACCACGCGCGCCGCGGCCGGCGTGGACCCAGCCTTCGCCGCCAGCTCCCGGCGGAGCAGCCGCTCCTGCTCTTCGACCGGCGTGTCCTTGTGCCGCCCGACGAACATCTCGCGCGTGCCGCGGTTCCAGCCGAGGTCCCCGAACAGCTGAGCGATCGTTGGATGAATCACTGCCTCCGGCAGCGCCTTCGGCTCGTCCTTCGGCGGCTCGAGTGCGGTCCGGGGCAGCTCCCCCCCCGACGGGAGCTCCTCCTCGAGGTAGAACCCGGCGAGCTCGTCGGGGAAGCTCTCGCGATGGCACGCCCCGATGGCCGTTTTCCGGATCATCGTGCCCGGCTTCTCGCCCCACATCTTCATCACCTGGCCGTCGCGGCGGCGCCGCACGTACTCCTCGAACGGGAGCGCCGAGACGATCGGCTGCTCGCGGTCCTTCCGCCAGACCTTGCACCAGCCGCCAACCAGCTCGTAGCCGCGCGGCCTGAGCGTCCCCTGCACCGCGATGAACGGCGGGTACACGCCGTCGACCTGCTCGCCCTGAAGCGGCACCGGCGGCTTCAGCTCGCCCGTCGACGTGTCGACCACCTCGGTCGGCGCGATCACGATCCCGGCAGTCCAACCTTTGGCCTGGGGGTGGCGCTCGGCCCGCTTCATGAAGCTCGTGTACGCGACGATCACGGTCGCCGCCCCGCCCTCCTGGGGCCGTGTCAGGTAGCACTCGCGGAGGAAGGGATTGAGGCCGCTGAAGCGGCAGAACCCGCAAAACGCCCAGGCCTCCGTCTCCGTGGCATCCTGCAGAAAATACTCACGCACGATGCGGGCCGTGAGGCGGATCTCGACGCCCCCGACCTGGTAGACCTGCGCGCGCTCGTCCGGGGCCCCCTTCGCGCCGTTCTCTGGCTTCGCCTTTGGATCGTGCTTCAGGTCCTGCTCTGCGGCGGCCATCACGACTGCCTTTCTGATCGACCTTACAGACTCTCGATCGATCTATCTCATTAGAGCACGCGCCAATGCGCCATGCAACCGGGTTCTTACTTCGACTTTTCGTCGTCCTCGAGGCGACGGTCGAGCTCACGCAGGATGCGCGTGATGGCGTCTCGGTAGAGCGGGCGGGGGACCGTGCCGGACTCCCAGCGTTGGTACGTCGCGAACGTGATCTTGTCGAGTCCACGCTTGGACAGCAACCGCATCATATCGGACTTCGTAAATCCCCATCTTTTTCGGAACTTGGCGAGCAGGCGTGGGTCCCACTCGTCCTCCCGGATGTCTGCTGGACGCATCGAGCGCCTCCTTTCAGCCATGGTCTCGGACGATCGATCGCCAGGGTCCCGTCATGAACCACGTGGGTGGCTGGCCGGATCCCACCTGTTTGTGTCCTCGGTCACAATCGATGCACCACAGGATACCACGGGAGATCGATCGATGTAGCGATGTAGATCCAGAGGTCACTCCCCTAGAGTCGCAGCGGCATCACGACGTAGAGCTGGGTATCGGCGCCGCCGAACAGGAGGGGGCTCTGCGAATCCTTCACCTGCAGCACGACGGTCCCGCCGCCCAGGCCGTTCAGGTAGTCGAGCACATAGCCCGAGTTGACGCCGATCTCCAGTGCCGCAGTGACATTCGACTCGGTCACCGGCACCTCTTCCTCCGCCTCGCCGGACTCCGGCGACGTGGCGCTCAGCACCAGCGTGTCGCTGTGGCACGCGATCTTCATGGGCCGCGCACCGCCCTCGGCCATGATGGCAACTCGGCGGACCGCCTCGCCCAGCTGGTCGACGCTGACCGTCATGTGGAGCTCGTGCGTCGGGATGACGGCCTCGATGTTCGGGAACTGCCCCTCGATCAGCCGGACCATGTAGGCCACCTCGCCGTCGGGCGCGGCCAGGACGAGCGCACCGGCGGTGAAAGAGAGGTGACAAAGATCCCGCCCCTTCAGGACCGTTTCCAGGGCCTTGGCGGCCGTCCTGGGGACGATGGCGGAGGGCAGGGCGTCCACCTCGGACTCGAGGGGCACCACGAGGCGAGTCAGCCGATGCCCATCCGTGGCGGCCACCCGCAGCGTCGCGCCGCTCGCCACCCACTCCATCCCATTGAGAGAGTACCGGCTCTCGTCCTTCGAGACGGCGTACGCCGTGCGCCGGATCGCGTCCAGCAGCAAGGACGCCTTCACCGGGATCGGCGCCCCGTCCGTCGACACCTTCACCGCCGGGAAGTCGTCGGCGTTCATCCCGGGCACCCGGTATCGGGCCCGCTGGCCCTTGACCGACAGCCACTGCCCATCGCCGACCCCCAGGTCGACGGTCCCGTCGACGAGCTCCCTGGTCAGCAGCGCCATCTTCGCCGCCGGCACCGCGATCGTTCCGGGCGTGTCGACCGCGGCCGGCACCATGACGGTGAGCGACTGCTCGAGGTCAGTAGCCTGGATCTTCAGATGTCCGCTGGCGAGCTCCATCCGCACGGACCCCAGGATCGGCAACGTCTGGCGGTGGCCCACCACCGACCGGGTGGCGTCCATCGCCGCGGCCAGCCCTTTCCCCTGCACTGTCCCCCTCATCGTTCGTATCCCTCCGTCGTCGTGTCGCGCTCGGTCTCGACCTGGCGCACGCGCGCCCTGCCGATCTTCAGCACGCTGGTAATCGACTGCTCGTCGAGTAGGCGCTCGATCTCGTCCTGGACATCCTGGCCCGTGGTGCGGTCCGGCGCCCGGACCACGATCGAGACCCGAAACCGCTCCATCAGAACCTCATCCCCTTTATGACCGGACTTTGTTCACCGGTCCTTGATCGGCAGTACGAAAAACTCAATGCGCTCAACCATTTAGCGCCTCCTTCAGGCTCGGCATAGGACGCCAGATCTCTGGTTCGAGCACTAGAATGGGACCTCGTCGGCGCCGGGCTCGGCGTAGCCGGGATCATCGGCTGCCGGTGCACCCGCGTCCCGCGACGCCGTCTCCTTCTTCTTCGGGCCGAGGAACTGCACGTTCTCGGCCACCACCTCGATCGTTCGGTGCTTCTGGCCGTCCTTGCCGGTCCAGTCGCGGGACTGGAGACGCCCCTCGACCATCAGGGCGCTCCCCTTGTCGAGGTACTGGCTGCACGCCTCGGCGGTCTTGCCCCACGCGACGACGCCGATGAACAGCACCTCCTCGCGGGCCTCGCCGTTCACCGAGTACCGCCGGTTCACCGCGAGGCTCATGTTGCCGACCGCGGTGCCGCTCGGCGTGTACCGCAGCTCAGGCGCCCGGGTCAGGTTCCCGATCAGGATCGTCTTGTTCAGGCTCGCCATGCCTTCATCCTCTCGGCGCGCTTGCGAGCGACCCGCTGGCGCGCCGCCTCGCGTTCCTCGCCGAAGGTCGGCAGCTCCGTCCACAGGCGCTCGAGCTCTCGCCTCTCGTCCTCGGTCATCCAGTCCGCCGGCGCCGGCCGGAGCCCGACAATCGACGGGTCCGCACCCTTCATCCGTGCTCGTGCCGTCTCCACCAGCCTGGCAAGGTCCGCGACCACCTCCGGGAGAGGGCGCCGAGCGGGCGCCCGGGAGCCCAGGGATGGTGGGGTGGGCACCTCGGGCGCCGGGCCTGAGCGGGCCCGAGCGCGCACGCGACGCCTAGACCTCGATGGCTGCCAGGGCATCGGGCGCCACCTCCGTCGGCGGCTCGACCTCGACCGGCGCCGTGTCGGCCGCCGGCTCCAGGAAGTACGCCCGGGCCATGTCGACCGCCGCCAGGTCGAGCTCCGACCGGACCGCCTCGATGGCCTTGCCCTTCTTCTCCACCTCGCGGACGATCAGGGTCGCCGCCTTGCGCGCCGCCTTCACGGCGTCATTGAGCACCTTGCTCTGGATGTCGGGGAGCAGGGTGTCGACGCCACGGATGGCCGCCACGGTCTGGCGGATCTTCTTCGCGTCGCAGGTCTGGATCGCCGCCTCGAGCTCCTTCAGGAACCCGCTGATCTCGCCCACGATGGCGTCCGCGGCCTCCTTATCGTTGCTCGTGATCTCGCCTTTGACCACCGTGGCGGCGATCCGGCAGGTCTTCAGGTCGGCGTTCACCTCGTCGGCCTTGGCCTTGATCTGCTCGGTCACGGCATCGAGCGCCTTCTCTCGGTCCTTGGGGCAGACCAGGCCGAACGCCGTCGGGTAGCATACGGTCCGGAGCATGCGCCGGAGCTCGCTGACCAGGGTCTCCGCCCGCTTCAGCTCGTCGACGTTGGTGACATGCTTCGTCGTCTGCCAGCTCGCAGTCAGCGACCCATCGCCGTCGATCCGCTCGTCGAGCGGATGCCGCTCGTACCGCGCGCCACCGCTGCGGCTGACGGAGGCGCCGACCAGCAGGGACGGCTTCAGGCTTATTCTCGTGGCCCCCATCGCTCCCTCCTATTGGCCGTCGTCCACGACGGCCGACTCGACTGCGTCGGCAGCCACGCCGATCTCCCGGACGTCGACCACCGCCACCCCGACCTGCCGGAGCGTCTGCTCCAGAAGGGCCTGTGCTTCCAGCGCGTCCTGCGCGACGACCACTGCCGTGCGCACCCGCGGCATCTCGTAGGCCACCTCGAACCGGACTCGTGAGCGATCCTGCGATCGATCACTCATTAGGCCACCTCGATGTGTCGGTCTGGCCTGCTCGAGGGCGTCATCCGCCGGCTCGCCATCTTGGCGCGGTCCCGGGCCCACTTCGCCATCCATTCCAGCTTCTCGCCCGCCGTCTTCGACAGCGGCGTCGTCGACCGGATCTGCACGGTGAGGTCTTCCAGGTCGACCGGCCGCTGGTGGCGGAACCCGGACAGCATGGCCCGCTCGACCACTGCCTCGATCTCCGCACCTGAGAACCCGTCCGTGAGCGCCACCAGGCGCTTGAGATCCAGCTTCGATGGGTCCGGATAGGCCGGCCCCTTCCGTTTGCGCATGTGGACCCGGAACGCCTCGGCCCGCTCGTCTTCGTGAGGCAGCGAGACGAAGTACATCTCATCCCAGCGCCCCTTCCGGATCAGCTCCGGGCAGCTCCCCGTCAGCGACTCGATGTCGTTCGCGGTGCCGACCAGGAACACCTCGGAGCCGTCCCGGCTCTGGAGCCAGGTCAGCAGCTCGCTCCTGATCCGGGACGTCGTGTTGCCGTCCTGCTCGCCGCCGCCGCCCAGCGCCTTCTCGATCTCGTCCACCAGGACGACGGCCCGGCCGACGACCTTCAGGATCTTGCGCACCTCGCGGAAGTTCTTCTCGGTCTCGCCCAGGAGCCCGCCGAACAGGCCAGCCGGCGAGAACCGGATGCACTGGACTCTCCAATCGCCGGCGAGCCCTTGCGCGATCAGGCTCTTCCCGCATCCCTGGGCGCCGAACAGGAACACCCCTTTGGGCGGGTGCAGCCCGTAGGCCCGGCCCTCGTCGCTGTAGGCGAGCCGGAAGTCGTCGAGGTCGCCCTTCAGCACCTCGAGTCCGGCCACGTTCGCGAAGCCGCCGGCCAGCGGGTCCAGGATCTCGAGGGCGCCGCTCTTGGCGATCAGCTGCTTCTTTTGCTCGGCGATCATCTCGGGATCCAGGGTCCGCTTCGCGACGATCGACCGGGCGAACGCCGCATAGGCGTCCTCGGCCGTCAGCCCAACCGACGCGGTCAGCACCGCCTCCTCGTCCACCTGCCCCATGTCTGCCTTCACGGCGGACGCCACGCCCTTGAGGGTTTCGGTGAGAACCGCCTTCAGCTCGTCCCGGCTCGGCAGCGGCCATTCCAGTGTGTGGACGTCGCCGGCCAGCTCGGCGGGCACCTCGAGGACCGGGGAGAGGAGGATCACCACCCGGGCCTCGTCCGGCTTGGTGCCCTTGAAGAACTTCGCGGTGTCCCGGAGCTGCCGCTGGGGACGCGCGTTCTCGGGCCCGGAGAGGTAGTGGTGGGCGTCCCGCATGACGAACAGCACGCGCTCCCGGTGGCCTCGCATCCACTCCAGGGCCGCCGCGAAGTTGCGCTCGTCGTGCAGTTGCTCGCCCTCCTGGTCCAGGAACCCCTGCGTGCAGGACCAGAAGACCACCTTGTACTCGGGCAGCTGGGTCCCGTCCGGCAACGTCACGGCCAGCGACCTGGCCACCTGCCGGATCAGGCGTTCGACGCGTCGCTCTTCCTTGCTCGTGATCGCGATGGCGGTGAATTTGGCTTTTATGAGAATGCTCAGCTCTCTTGCAGTCTCTCGTTCTGTCACGACAGACGCCTCCACTTCTTGCGTCTAACCACCGCCCGGACGGTATTTACATCCACACTGAACTCCACGGCGAACCACTCCAGCATCGCCCGATAACTCGCTCGGATACGCTTCACGTTCTCAGCTGTCAGCTTGGCCATCCCGTGTCTTTCGCCACGCGGCATTCTGCTCGGCTGCGTCACGCTGCCGTGACTGTCACCTCTGGCCTGCCGACCCTTCCTTGTCTTATCGGCCACGTTGTCGGCCAGGGTCCCGAGGAACAGATGGTCGGGTCGCACACATGACGGTTGGTCGCATCGGTGCAGAACGCAGAGATCGCTAGGAATTTGACCCACCGCGAGCTCGTACGCGATGCGCGGAGCTCGCCCGGTCGTGGTTCTGTTCACCTGGACCATCCCGTAGCCTCTCCGGTCCTTCGCAGCTGTCCAGATCCAGCAGTCGGCCGATTTGTCAACCTTCGACCAGAACCTATCGGCGAGCGGTGCCACGGCCAGCCCCCTCGCGAATCCCTTCTCCGTCTTCTCGGTCACCGCCGCGGTCTTGCACTATCGATGGCTCACTAGATCCTCTAATGATAGATCGTACACGATCGAGATGCAAGGCACATATCACTGGGTGCGCGGCTCGCACCAGATGTGGACCACGGTGTCCACCACGCCCCGAGGGTCCCGGACGGTGTGCGTCCTGACCCGGAAGGTCCAGCCGGCGCGCCGCCCGCCGCAGCGCTGCCAGGTGCCCGGCCGTCAGATCAGACGGATTCACCTGGACGGTGTGGCGATTGCGCGCGATCCCGTGCAACACGTGCTCGACCCATGGGTTCATAGCCCTCGTTCCCGGAGATACTCGACCTCGGCGGCGAGCGCCTGGGCGCGTGTGGGGAAGGGCCCCAGCCTCACCGCCCCGCCGGGCACCCATTCCCGGATCCACGCGCTCCACCCCTCGCCGTCCGGCTCGACGTCGCTCGCCCGCCTGGTCTCGAGATCCCCAAGGGTCCTGAGAAGGGGCGCGACCTCGTCGCTGTAGAGGCAGCCGAAGCGGCCGTCTCCGAAGACCAGGACGTGCTCAACCACGCGACACCTCCTTGGTGAGCGCTGCCGAAGCCGCCAGCCGCTCGAGCCCTTCCAGCCGCCGCACCCGCGCGCTCCATCGCCTCACGTAGCCGGCGGCGCTCTTCTGTTTCCGTTGCCACTTCGCCCGCATTGCCCGTGCGCGCTCGAGCTTCACGGCCCGCCGCTCATCCGCCGTCGGCTTCGCCCGCACCGGCTGGCGCTCCAGAGGCATCTCGGCGGCCCACGCGTAGATCGCGCGTGTCCCTGCGAGCCGGCGGTACCGCGGCGAGCCTCGCATCTGCGAGTGCCTGACGCCGCGCGCGTGGGCCATCTCGTGGGCGATCACGAACGCAAAGTCCACGTGGTCGACATGCCGGGGCGGCACGTTGACCTGGATCCAGGCGCCGCCCAGAGGGGCGCGCCCCGTACACGACCCGTTCGATCGCTGTCTCCCCGACCGGAACCGCAGGAGAAACCGGCTTCGCGTCGCCGGGTCCAGCTCTGTCTCGGCCACGCGCGTGGCGATCGCCTTCAGATGATCGGTGCGCCAGGGTGTCTGGTTGCTGACTCTCATGCCGTCTTCAAGTGCAGGACCGGTGCCGCTCCTTCCCGAGCTGTATCCGATTGATGCATAGATGTATCGTTACGGCACTCGCCGCCTCGGTGACAGGAACGGGCCAATTCGTGGCACTCGGTGCTGG
>Ga0187892_10000697_pt1 | contig 84857 bp, 74 predicted proteins | sample MA1701073metaG_FD_139345 | JGI IMG/M metagenome (GOLD analysis project Ga0187892, IMG submission 139345) | Bio-ooze microbial communities from a basaltic lava cave in the Kipuka Kanohina Cave System on the Island of Hawaii, USA - MA170107-3 metaG ... | reverse complement strand
TCCCGACTCCATCGGGACGCGCACCCAAACTGCGCCACGCCCCGACTCTCTTAACTTGCCGCCGAACGTGCGACCTTCCCGACTCCATCGGGACGCGCACCCAAACTGCGCCACGCCCCGACTGCTTGGAGAGGATACCTTTTGGGGCCCGTTTGTCCAATCGGCGCTTACTTGGGCGGAGCGATCAACGGCAGCCTGCCGTAGCGGGCGAAGTATCGGTAGGCGTCCAACATGTTCGGAATGTTCCGACCCTCGAGGTTGGCTTTGTCGAGCTTGCCTGCCGCGTCCATTTCCCGCATGGCGTCCTCTCCCAGGCGATTCGCCTCGGAGGTCAGCCTCGCGATCGTCGCCTTTTGGTCGTCGGTCAGGTTGCCGTCTCGGCTGCTGCGCCGTATCGCTTCCGCGCGGCTTTTAAGCTCCGCCTCGCGAAGCGACGACATCATGCTGAAGGCATAGCGCCCTGCGGGGTAACCGGGCGCCGCGGATGCGGCTGCTTTTGCGAACCTGTAGGCGTCCTCCGTGTTCTTGTTCAGGATTCCCGCGAAGCAGAGCCCGGTGAGCGCCTCGGCCGAATCCGGCTTCGCCGCAAGCGCTACTTCGTAGAAGACCTTGGCGACCTGGAAGTGGTACTGGTTCTGATCCGGATTGACGCGTCCGCCCGAAGCGATCGCGAGCGCCTCGTTTCCTCGCTCCACATACATGTCGTAGGTCAGCGGCTCCGAAAGGACGCATCGTTCGAAAGCAGTTCTTGCCTCGCTGAACTGGCGCGTCGCGTTGTAAAGGATCGCGAGGTAATACTGCACTTCGGTTCGCGGGCTAAGGTCGCGGGCGAGGTCCCTCGTCAGCTTGCCTAGAACGCTCACACGGTCGCGCGCGATGGCAAGGTAAGCCTGCGCCGTTCGCACGCCCAGATCCTCGGTATCGCTCAGGATCGCTTCTCGAAGCGCGTCGTCCGAAGCCTGCATGTTGCTTCTGTGAAACTCGATGATCGCGAGCAACGCGTAGCCGTATGCGTCGATCGTCGAGCGCCTCTTGCTCTCCGCGAACGTGAGGAAGGCGTCGTCGAACCGAGACATGCGCATCTGCGCGTATGCCATGCGATTAACGATCGCCGGATTCGTGCTATCCGTTCGAATCACTTGCGAAAGCGCTTGGATCGCTCCCGAAGGGCGGCCCGCCTTCAACGCGAGGTCCGCGTATGCGGCCGCGTTCTCGGGAGTCGGCGTCATTCGGTCCAGGGCGCCGTGCAGGTTGTCCCGCCGAAGGTCTACGGCGCTCTTGAGCGCGCTGGAGATGGATGCGAGCGTCTCCTTCGCGTCGCCGGACCCGCGATGGAACGTATTGAACGCTCGCTGCAGGTTGATCGCCGTCAGGAGCTCGGAGGCTTCCATGAACTTCGGATCGGCAGCCACGGCGTCCTCAGCGAATCTTTGGGCGCTGTCCAGCACCCCTTTGCCGAGGAACGCCCTTGCCATCGTCAGGCGAGCAGGGTTGTAGCCAGTTTTTGCCTTTAGCGCAACACGCGAAGCGTGCAGCGCGCCGTCCCAATTGCTGACCGTGAGCATCTCGCGGGCGCGCTCGACGTGAAACTCCGCGCCCTTCGCAACTCCGTTGTCGACTTGGACGGAGACGGTCTTCTTCGCGCTCTCGTTCTCCGTCGTGTAGGCTGCGAACGAGACCTTCAGCTCGCCTTCGCTCATCGAGAGCGTGTCGATTTTGAACTCATAGGGAGTGCTGGTGTCCGTATCCCGAAGGTCGTCCCCCACGTAGAACTCGACTTGGGTCACCGGCTTTTCGGACTGCACGGTCACGCGGAAAACGAACTCGCCCTGGATCGAGTCCCCGTTCTTGACGTTGACGGATACTACGGGCGGAGCGGAAATTGCTCCGGCGAGCGCTGCGATTGCGGTAAGCGTTGCGATCATGGCGTTGGTTTCTTCGGACTGGGATTTCGGAAGTAGGACGGTTCTTTCCGCCGGATGATTCGGCTGGGCGCTATCGCGCCCGCGCGAACAGACTCACCGACGGCGTCACACGGCGGACTCCCCTCGCTCTCCGGTCCGGATTCGAATAGCCTCCGAAACCCGTTCTACCATGATTTTACCGTCACCGGGTTCCCCGGTCCTTGCGTGTTCGAGGATCGCGCGCACGATCGCGTCCTTCAGGTCGTCCTGCGCCACGACCTCGATCTTCGCGCGCAGAGGAAAGGGAATTATGTGCCGCTCGCCCGCGAGCCACTTCTCGCCTTCGGGCGCGTTGCCGGTCCCCCTGACGTCGGCGACGTTGAGCCCGGTCACGCCTAGAGCTGCGACGGCAGTCTTGACCTGCTCCAGCTTGTGGGGCCGAATAATCCCGGTAACCTTGATCACTGCCCGATTCTACTTCGACCAGATTCGGTGCTCCCGCCAATGGCGAACGACCCGCACCGAGTACCCGAACAAGTTTAGAACGTCCCGGTAAAGGTCGATTACGGCGCCGAGCTCCTCTCCCATCCTGCGTCGAGAAAGAAGCGCGCCAAGGTCGTAGACGTAGTACAGCAGATACGCAAGGTTGAGGCCGATCCCCATTCCGATGTCGCGCGGATCCAACGCCATTTGGAGCCAGATAACGACGATGGCAACGGAGGAGCCGATACCCGACAAAAAAAACATTCCGACGAAGCTGAGGTCGCGTCCGCAAAGCATTGTGAATGCAAGAGCGGCTACGAGCCCCGGACCCACTGTCCACACCGGCCACCCCGCTTCTTGCAACCCCGACAGCGTCCGAGCAAGGGACAGGAACAAGAGTGGGCTGAGCAGCCACGACAGCCACTGCTCCGTCCGATAGCCGCGCACAACGGTCCGGACCAGGCTGATCGCGGCCAAGAGTACGACGGCAACGACGGCGGAAGCTGCTACCGGCGGTTTCGGCAACGGCATCAGCGCCAGAGCCGCCACGAGGCAGGCGCTTAGGAAATGCAGCACCACGACCCTCTTGATGAATCCGACGCGAACCAGGTACGGCTCCGTGGATACGTTCCCCGGGATCTCGATGGGCAACGGGATGAAGGGCGGAACGTTCACTCTCGGTATTGTGCCAAACCTGCCCTCGTGAGACCTGCCTGCCGCAAGCCTCGAGCCCGAAGGAACGAGGGTCGTTCGCGGCGAAATCCGACTGGAAGGATCCAAGCTGGGAGGCTCACATGAACGTTTCGCCCGACAAGCTCGCGCTTCTCTCGTCCAAGTACGGCGGCTATTTGGAAGGCTCGCTCGTGGACGACCTCTTTCGTGACTTCGGGGTCAACTTTTCCGCCGGGCATTGGGCCGCCGGAGAGTTCTTCGACCGCTTTTGCCCCGTGGGTTACAACTCGAACGACCCCAGCTTCGACAACTCCACGGTCGCTCAGATCGGGCGGGTGGCGAAGGCAGGCATCGCCGGGATCGAATTCCACGAAGCCCTGTTCCTCAGCCCTGACGGAAGTGTGAATCAAGCGGAGGTCCAGGCCGTCAAGGATGCGCTGAATGCGTCCGGCGTGGTCGCCACCAACATGAACTTCAACACCTGGACGAACCCCAAGTACAAGTTCGGAGGAATCACGCACCCGGACCCCGGCGTTCGCAAAGCGTGCCTCGACCAAGTCCATAAAGGCGTCGACCTCGCCAAGGACCTGGGCTGCGTCTCGTGCAACCTATGGCCGGGATCGGACGGGTGGGACTACCACTTCGAGGTGGATTACGGGAAGCGTTTGCGCTGGTACATCGAGGGCAACACCGAGATCGCCGAGCATTGCGACCGAAACGGGCTGAAGTACGGCAACGAGTCCAAGCAGAAGGAGCCCCGCGAGGGGAACATGATCATCAACACGGTCGCCAAGGCGGCGCTGGTCGCGCTCGAAGTGAACAAGAGCATCGGCAAGCCGGTAATGGGCGTGGTGATCGACTACGGCCACGAGCAGATGGTCGGAAACACGCCCGCCGACTCGCTTTATCTGCTCAAGGCGATGGGCGTGCCGATCGCGAACTTCCACATCAACGGCGCCAAGTTCAACTCCAACGACGAGGACCGCATCGCGGGTACCGACGACATCTGGCGGCTGGTGGAGTTCTGCTACGCGGCGCTCGACACGGGTTACGACGGCTGGTTCGGCGAGGATCAGTTCACGTACCGGACCGAGCAAGTGGAAAGCATGATCCTGTCCAGGGAGTTCTTCGCCAACTGCATGAAGAAGGCGTTGAAGATCTACGCGGATCGGCCGGCGCTCGTGAAAGCCCAGGACACCGGCGACGCGGCGAGGGTGATCCAGCTGGTGAAGAGGGTGATTTACAACGGGTGATCTTCGAAACTCCCCGCCTCATAGTCCGGCCGTGGACCCTGGACGACGCCGAGGCCGCGTTCGAGATCTACGGCGACCCGCGCGTGATGGAACCGCTTCACTCGAAGCCCACGAAGTCGCTCGAGGAGCAGCGCGAGTGGCTTGCCGCGCTCATCGCCCGAAACGCGGAGCGTCCCCACGGGCTGGGCGGTTGGGCAATCGAGCGCAAAAGCGACGGGAGGGTTCTCGGGACCTGCCTGCTCAAGCCGCTGCCGGACGACACTCGGGTCGAGGTGGGCTGGCACCTTGGCCGGGCCTACTGGGGAAACGGGTATGCGACGGAGTCGGGTGCCGGGGCGCTGGCGCTGGGCTTCGAGAAGCGCGGGCTTGACGAGATCTTCGCTATAGTCGATCCCGAGAACGCGCCTTCGCAAAGGGTGTGCGCGCGGCTCGGGATGTCGGTGCTGGAGGTCACGGACCGCTATCACGGAATGAGCCTGCTCCTGTACCGCCTTACCCGCCAGGATTGGCAGCGCAACAATTCCTTGGACAGGGAATAACATACTGAAGCCTTCCGGAGCTGCCCAGGCGCCACATGCCGCACTTGCACCTATCCACCAGCGCTGACCTCGTCGAGAACGTGGACGTCCCGGAAATCCTGGACGCTTTGGTGGCGGAGCTCTCCTCGTTCGAATCGATCGCCCCGTCCTCCGTGAAGGCCTACCACACGCTGCATACGCAATGGGCGATGGGCGAAGGCGCGCCCGACGGATTCGCGCACCTGGAGGTTCGCATACTCGGAGGGCGCGAGGAAGCGGTCCGAGTCGAAGTCGCGGACCGAATGTACGCCCAACTGAACGCGCTCTTTGAGCGCTCCCTGCAGTCCGGCGAGGCTTCGCTGACCTTGGAACTTCGCGAGATGGACCCCGCCGGATATCGGAAATAGTCCCGCCCGCCGAAGGCATCGGCTGAGCAAGCGCCTCGAGTCCGCGCAGCGGCTCCCGGCGCGAGGACGCCCATCTGCTAAACTCTCCCCTGCCATGAGCTTCACCGTCCGCATAGGCGCGGACGTCGTGCCCGTCGAAGCCGGCGCCACGGTACCCGTGGCGATCGAAGTCGCAAACCGCTCAGACGATGAGGACCGGTACGAGGTCACGATCGAAGGCGTCGATTCGGAGTGGGCGGCCGTGCCCGTGCCGACCTTCAAGGTAGACGCGCGCGACGTGCATCAGGAGAAGGTCTTCTTCAAACCGCCGCGCCTAAGCGAGAGCTTGTCGGACGACTATCCGTTCGTGATCCGCGTGCGCTCGCTCGAGTCGGGGGAGTCGCGCACCGCGCAGGGCGTTCTCACGATCAAGCCGTACCACCACCTGAGCATGGAGGTTTCGCCCAAGAAAGGCGTTATCTCCGCCTGGCGCAAGGCGAGCGCGTTCCAAGTGACGCTCATGAATCTGGGCAACACGGAGCACACGGTTCAGCTCTCCGCGAGCGACCCCGAGGACGCGCTGACCTACGAGTTCTCCGAAGACCGCACGGCGCTCGCCCCAGGACAAACGAAGGTCGTGGAGCTCTCGCCGCAGCCGGTACGCGCCCGATCGTTCTCCGGGGCGAGGCTGCACGGTTTCTCGGTGAGCGCCCGCAGCGTCGATGCGCCGTCGGTCGTTTGCACCGCGGGAGCACAGCTCGAAGAGCGTCCGATCCTGTCGCCGGGCGCGCTCGTTCTAGGGTTTCTGATGGTCGTGCTCTTCGTGGGCTGGTGGCTCCTGCTTCCGAAACCGCCGGCCGTCACGAGCCTGAGCCTGGACAACGATCGTCCCATGCGCGGCGACCAGGTCACGATTCGATGGCAGGCCGCCCACGCGCAGTCCGTGGAGATTCGGGTCAACGGGAGCGCGCTGGTACAAGGGGCCGAACTGAACGGAGAGAAGTCGTTCACCGCGGAAGCGAGCGGCATGGTGGAGGCGGTCGCATATCGGGATGGGAGGGCCAGTCCCGTCCTTTCGCGCACCTTTACGGTCGTGGAGCCGCCGCAGTACCCTCCACCAAAGATTCTCGCGTTCGACATCACGCCAAAGCCGGCAAAGCTCGGGCAGTCGATCTTGGTCAAATACAAAGTTAGCGAGTCCGTCACCGACGTGACGCTCTCGCCCGCCGGCATAAGGCTGGACCCTAAAATGGAGCAGCAGACGATTACCGCGGACGTCGCGGGAGAAATCACCTACGAGCTGATCGCGAAGAACGCCGGCGGCGAAATGGCGCGTAAGCAGGTCAAGGTCAAGGTCGTCGAAGCGAGCAAGGCCGCAATCATCGTCTTCAAGGCGGAACCTGCGGAGCTTCCGGAAGGGGGCGGCGCCGTAAAGATCACTTGGCAGGTAGAGAACGGAGTTCGCTGGGAGCTGAGCGACGGAACCGGTACCGTTACCCTGGATTCGGGCGTCGGCGAGCGGGAGATCATTGTTTCAGCGGATACCGAGCTTACGCTGACCGCGTACGACGACCAGGCCCGGCCGGTCTTAAAGAAGCTGAAGATCGACGTCGCCGAGCCGCCTTCTGAAGGAACCGGCGGCGAGCCAAAGGCCACAACCACGGGCGGCGGATGATCCGCCACGGCATTCGGCATAATCCGATGTCGATGCCCCGCGCCCTCTTTTCCCTTACCGACAAGTCCGGATTAGTCGAATTCGCGTCCGGGCTCGCCGAACTGGGATACGAGCTTTTGAGCACAGGGGGCACGTCCCGCGCGCTAAAGGAAGCGGGCCTTGCTGTTCGCGAGGTCAGCGAGTTAACGGGGTTCCCCGAAATGCTGGGAGGGCGCGTAAAGACGCTGCATCCGGCGGTACACGCCGCCCTGCTTGCGGACACGCGCGATGCCCGCCATCTGGCCGAACTGAAGTCGGCAGGATTCGAGCCCATCCTGCTGCTTTGCGCGAATCTGTACGAGTTCGAAGAAACGATCGCCGGAGACCATCGATTCGAGGAAGCCGTGGAATCCATCGACATAGGCGGCCCCGCGATGATCCGGGCGGCCGCGAAGAACCACACGAGCGTCGTCGTTGTGGTCGATCCCGCCGACTACGCGGCCGTGCTCGCGGCAATACGCGACGGATGCGTCGACGAGATGCGGCTCGGGCTCGCGGCTAAGGCGTTCCGCCATGTCGCCTTCTACGACTCGCTGATCGCGCGCTACTTAACTGCGAAGACCACTGCGGGGCCCTTTCCCGAAAAGTTGACGTTGGGCATGCGAAAGGCCCAGGCCGCGATGCGCTACGGAGAGAATCCCCACCAGGCTGCGGCGCTCTACGTCGATCCGCTATCAAGAGGCGTGGCCCTGCGGCAGGTCGGCGGATCGGAAAAGGAGATCAGCTACAACAACTGGTTGGACGCGGAGGCGGCTTGGGCGCTCGCCTCGGACTTGCCGGAAAGCGCTTGCGTGATCGTAAAGCACGGCAACCCTTGCGGGGTTGCGATCGGGTCATCGCTCGAAGAAGGCTACCGACTCGCCAAGCAGAGCGATCCGGTTTCCGCATTCGGGGGAATCGTGGCTTTCCACGGCGTGATCGACGAACCCGCAGTGCGCGCGATGACCGAAAAGGGAAACTTTCTCGAGGTCGTCGTTTCGCGAGGGTGGGAAAGCGACGGCCTGATCAGGCACTTCCGAGAGGGCGCGCCGTGGACGAAGAACGTGCGGTTTCTCGTCGGCGAGCCCGTGCTCGCCGAGGCATCGACGGAAGTTCGGTCGCTGCGCGGCGGCTTTCTTCTTCAGCAGTCGGACGAGGACCCGGGCGAATCGGGTTGGAGGGTGGTGACGTCGCGCAACCCGAGCGAAGAGGAGTGGGCCGCGATAAGGCTGCAGTGGGCGATCGTGCGTCACGTCCGCTCGAACGCGATCGTCGTCGGAACGCCCGACCGCCTGCTCGGAGTGGGCGCGGGCCAGATGAATCGTGTTCGCTCGGTTCGGCTCGCGCTGGAGCAAGCCGGCGAAGCGGCAAAGGGCGCCTCGCTCGCAAGCGACGCGTTCTTTCCGTTTCCCGACGGCGTGCAGGAGGCTGCAAAAGCGGGAGTCGGCGCGATCGTGCAACCCGGCGGAAGCAAAAAGGACGAGGAAGTCGTCAAGGCGGCGGATTCCGCCGGGATCGCGATGGTGTTCACCGGCGTTCGGCACTTTCGGCATTGACCCCGCGGTCCGGACCAGCGAACGGAACGCGACGGCCGCTTCGTCCTGTTACATCGGGAATTCGGGTATCGTCAAAACACTCGCGAGGAAGCCGACGTGAAAAGTCAAACCGATATGATCGTATCGATCGTTGCCATTCTTCTGGCACTAATTGTTGCGGGCGTGTGCTTCGGCACGGCGCGCAAGCCTGTTCGGCCGCCGGAGCCGGAGAAGGTCATCGTTCAAGCTCCGGCCTACCCGGCCGGCTCGGTTACGTTCGCCAATGCGCTTCCCGGCGGCGGTAGCAGCCAGGGCGCGGGCGGCGGAGGAGCGAGAATGGGCGGCGGCTCGAGCTCGCCCAAGTTCGCGGGCAGGCCTTCCGATTCCGACGCGCTGGGCGCATCAGCGGTTTCAGGCGGCACGCCGAGGGCGGCGGGAGTGCAGTCGGGCGGCGCAGCCGCGAATCAAGCTCAGTAAGCTGCGGGCTCGGCTGAGGGTCCTGCGAACGCGCTGCCGTACAGGTTCGCCGTCGGGCGCGGGCCTGCTTCGGTCATAATCCCTCGTACGTTCGCGGTTATTCCGCGAGGTTCGCCATGCCTCAGCCCACCGTCCTGAACGTCGGCTTTTACAACTATGTCCTGACCGACAAGATCGTCGCGCTCGTGAGCAGCGAGTCCGCGCCGATGCGGCGGCTGATCCAGAGCGTGCGCAAATCCGGCAGCTTGATCGACGCGACTCAGGGAAGGCGCACCAAGTCCATCATTTTCACTACCGGGCCTTCGGTCGTGCTGTCCGCGATCTCGCAGGAGACCCTAGCAAAGCGCCTGATGACCGGCGAAATGGTCAGCGATGAGGAGCAGTAACGGCCGGCTTTCGATTTGGCGGCAGATCGCCGGAAGGTTCATCCGCGACATCGGCATAGACCTCGGCACGGCGAACACGCTTGTGCACGTCGCGGGCAAAGGGGTGGTCCTTCGCGAGCCAAGCGTGGTGGCGATCAACAAGGACACCGGCGAGGTGCTTCAAGTGGGCGAGGAGGCAAAGCGGATGCTCGGGCGCACCCCCGCCAACATCGTCGCCGTGCGCCCCTTGAAGGACGGAGTAATCGCCGATTACGACCAGACCGAGAAGATGCTTCGCTATTTCATCGGAAAGGTCTCGCGGCGTGGGCTCGTGTGGCAAACGGTGGTCGTGGGCATTCCGAGCGGCGTAACGGAAGTCGAGCGGCGAGCCGTCCTCGAAGCGGCGGAGCGTGCCGGAGCATCGCGCGCTTATCTAATCGAGGAGCCGATGGCTGCGGCGATCGGAGCGGGATTGCCGATCGAAGAGCCGGTCGGCTCGATGATCGTGGATATTGGGGGCGGAACGACCGAAGTTGCGCTCATATCGCTTGCCGGGATCGTGCACTCGCGCTCGATTCGAATCGCCGGGGACGAGATCGACGAAGCGATCGGCGCGTACGTTCGCAGGGCGTACAACCTGTTCATAGGCGACCGCACCGCCGAGCAAATCAAGATCGAGATAGGGAGTGCGTTTTCCTTGGAGCAGGAGATGCAGATGTCGATCAAGGGCCGGGACCTCGTTACCGGCCTGCCGAAGAGTGCCGTTATAACAAGCGAGGAGGTGCGGCTTGCCATCGCGGAACCGCTGAACGCGATCGTGGAATCCGTAAAGCTGACCCTTGAAGCCACGCCGCCCGAGCTCGCGGCGGACGCCATGAACAGCGGGATCGTGCTCGCGGGAGGGGGCGCGCTGCTGCGGGGCATCGATAAGCTCATCGCCCAGGAGACGGGCATGCCCGTGCTTGTCGCGCACGACCCGCTCAGCTGCGTAGCATTCGGAACTGGCATGGTCGTCGAGGCGATGCACGAAAACTCGCAAATCCGCCGAATGCTGGAGAAGTCATCGAAACGATAAGGCGCAACCCGGTTCGCGATTGGCTGACGCTCCTGTTCCTATGCGTTCTCGGCGCACTGCTTGGCCGTTGGCAAACTAGCTATCGAAACGCCGGAACCACGGACCCGCTTTCGGGTGCGCTGCGAGCCGTCGTGAGCCCGATCGCATCGGGCATGGCGTCCACTGCGGATGCCGTTTCCGATTTTTCCGAAGGCCTCTTTGCCGCTGGACAGCTCTCTCGGGACGCGCGCCGCGTTCGGCAGCTGGAAGCCGCGGTCCGGCAGTACGCCGATGCCGTCGAGGCTAAGGTAACCGAAATCGAGGGCCTTCGCAAGATGCTCGACCTTCCTCCGATTCCCGGCAAGACCAGGGTCGCGGCAAAGATCCTCGGACACTTTCCTTTGGAAAACCGCTTGACGCTTGGCGTCGGCAAGGAAAAGGGCGTGCGTTCGGGCATGCCGGTTGTGACGGCCGACGGCTTGCTCGGCGTCGTGCAGACGGCGGACGCCCGCACTTGCCAGGCGCTACTGATCACTTCGCCCAGGACTCAAGTCGGAGCGATCGTGCGGAGGCAACCTCCTCCGGAAGGAATCATTCGGGGAGAGTCGTCCCGCGTGCTGTTGCTGGAGTTCTTGGATATGAAGACGACGATCGAAGTCGGCGATCTCGTAGTCACTTCAGGCCACTCGGAGCGAATCCCGCCGGACATTCCGATCGGGCGCGTACTGCGCGTGGAAACGGACTTGGACTTCGGTTCCCGGCGATGTCAGGTGTTCCCAAACGTTCAAGTCGGCAGCGCTCGCGAGGTGTACGTACTTAGGTGAAGCCCGTGCAGAACATCGCCGTCTTGGCGGCGCTGCTCTTGGTCGCCGGGGCGCTTCAACAATCCCTCGCCCATAGGGTTTCGGAGTGGTTTCGCCCGGACTTTTTGTTAGTGGCGCTCGCCGCTTATGGCCTGTGCGCCACGCGTTCGCAAGGAGCGACGGGCGGTTTCCTAGCGGGCGTCGTTCATGGCGGGCTTGCCGGCGCGAACCTGACGCACTACGCAATAAGCCGCTGCGTTGCCGGGTTCTTGACCTCTTGGAGCCGAGGACTGAATCTTGGCGAGTCTCCGTGGCTAGTCGGCGTCGCGGGGGCGCTGTGCACGCTCGTCGCGCAAACTGCGCTCATGTTCCTTGCCGCGCCGCCCGATATTCCACGCTACCTGGGGGCTACAATTGGTACTGCGGTGGTCGACGGCGCGCTGGTCGTTCCGACTTATGCCGCAACCAAACGACTGCTCGCAGGTACGAATCGGTAAGCGCATGAGCCACATGTACGTCCTGGAAATGGCCCGCAAGCAGCTCGACATCGCTGCCACGCACCTCGAGCTGGACGAAGGGCTGCACCAGGTGCTCGCCTATCCCAAGCGCCAGCTGATAGTGAATTTCCCGGTCGTCATGGACGACGGAAGCGTCCAGGTCTTCGAGGGATACCGCGTCCAGCACAACGTCAGCCGCGGGCCGTCCAAGGGCGGGATTCGCTACCACCCGGACGTCGACGTCTACGAGACCACGGCGCTCGCGATGTGGATGACATGGAAGTGCGCGGTCGTGAACATCCCTTACGGGGGCGCAAAGGGCTCCGTAAAAGTCGATACCAAGAAGCTTTCGAAACGAGAGCTCGAGAAGCTCACACGGCGATTCGCAGCCGAAATAAGCATCGTGGTGGGCGAGCGAGGCGACATCCCTGCGCCCGACATCGGCACCAACGCGCAGGTGATGGCTTGGATCATGGACACGTTCTCCATGCATGCGGGCCATACGCAGCCGGGCGTCGTGACGGGCAAGCCGATCGAGCTGGGCGGGTCCGAAGGGCGCGTCGAAGCTACCGGGCGCGGCGTCGTCGTTACTGCGCAAGAGGCTGCGAAGACCCTCGGAATGAGCTTCAACGGCGCGCGCGTGGTCCTGCAGGGGTTTGGAAACGTCGGCTCTGTCGCAGCCGAGCTAGCGGAGGAGGCGGGCGCGACCATAGTCGCGGTAAGCGACGCTCGAGGTGGCATTTACAGCGATAAGGGTTTGCCGATCCGCGAGCTCTGCACTCGGTACGCGCATCGAGAAGGCGGGATTTGCGAGTACAAGGAGTGCGAGCAAGTCACGAACGCGGAGCTATTGGAGCTGCCTTGCGACATTCTGATGCCCTGCGCGATTTCGGCCCAGATCGACGAAAAGAATGCCGATCGAGTTAAAGCCAGATTGATCGTGGAGGGCGCAAACGGGCCTACGACGCCCGAGGCAGACTTGGTTCTTTCCGACAAGGGCACGTTCGTCGTTCCCGACGTGCTCGCGAACGCGGGCGGAGTGGTCGTCAGCTACTTCGAATGGGTGCAGGACCTTCAGAACTTCTTTTGGGAAGAGATCGAAGTCAAGGACAAGCTGGAGCGGATCATGCGTCGATCGTTCCAGCACGTCGAGGCGACGATGCGCCATCACAAAACGGACATGCGTACCGCGGCGCTGATCATTGGCGTCAAGCGGGTCGCCGACGCGACGGTAACCCGCGGGATCTATCCGTAGCCGCTCGAGCGCTCCTTTGAGCTTGGGCCGAGTCTCGGCGTCGCTAAGAGAATCAAACCGGTCCGCGCCCGCCCAAGAGTACACTGGGGACGCCATGGCGACGATTCCCAAGACGCTCGGACCCATCGAGATCCAGGAGATCATGCGTTATCTCCCGCACCGGTACCCGATGCTTCTCGTGGACAGAGTCACGGAAGTCGTTCCCGGCAAGAGCTGTCGCGGGCTCAAAAACGTATCCGCGAACGAGGCGTTCTTTCAGGGTCATTACCCCGGCAGGCCGGTCATGCCGGGCGTGCTCATCATCGAGGCGATGGCGCAAGCCGGGGCGGTGTTGCTTCTGTCGCTTCACAAGAACGAGGGAGCGATCCCGCTCATCGGCAGCATCGACCATGTTAAGTTCCGTAGGCCGGTCGTGCCAGGCGACCAGCTCGTAACGGACATCGAGCTGCTTTGGCAGCGCAACTCCTACGGCTGCTTTCGCGCTACCGCGACCGTGGACGGCCAGATGGCCGCGACGATGGAAATGTCCTTCAAACTGGTGGATCCCGAATGAAAGAGGGCGGCCCTGCATCCGTCCAATCCTTTGAAGCCGTCCATACGGAGGCCTGAATGGCTACCATCCACCCCTCCGCGGAAGTGCATCCGAAGGCAGAGCTCGCAAGCGATGTCGCTGTCGGGCCGTTCTGCTTCGTGGAAGAGGGAGTGATCATCGGCGAGGGCAGCCGCCTGGACTCACACGTGACGATCAAGCGAAACACCGTGATCGGCCGGCGCAACCTGTTCGGACAAGGCTCGGTGATCGGCGGCGACCCGCAGGACAGACGGTATCGAGGCGAGCCGACGTACCTGCGGATTGGCGACGACAACGTGTTTCGCGAGTACGTGACGATTCACCGCGCGACCGGGGAGGGGAAGAGCACGGTGGTCGGGAACAACTGTTATCTGATGGCGTTCTCGCACCTCGGGCACAACGTCGTTTTGCACGACAACGTCACGATGGCGAACAATGTGGGCGTGTCCGGCCACGTCACGATCGAAGAATTCGTGAACGTGGGCGGCATGGTGGGCATCCATCAGTGGGTCAGAGTCGGTAAAGTTGCGATGATCGCCGGCATGAGCGGCGTGGTGCGCGATGTGGCGCCGTTCATGGTGTACGAGGGCATCCGCGAGGGGATCGTGGACATCAACGCTGTGGGGCTTCGCCGGTACGGTGTAAGCCAGGAATCTCGAATAGCCCTTCACAAGGCGTGTAAGCTTCTGTTTAAGTCTCAGCTCGGACTGTCGAACGCTTTGGAGGCCGTAAGGCGGGAAGTGGCCATTACGGACGAGGTCCGCTATTTGATTCAATTTCTCGAGCGCCTCTATCGAGGCAAGAACGGGCGGGGCGACCAGCCATGAGGGTGTTCTTCTCGGCAGGCGAGGCATCCGGAGACGCCAGTGGCGCGGCCCTGGCTCGCGAGTTGCGGAATCTGCTGCCGGCGGGAGCCGACATTCGCTTTCAGGCCGTCGGCGGAAAGCTGTTGCGCGAGGCGGGCGCCGAAATAGTCGTCGACTCGACGGGCTGGGGAGCGATCGGCCTCGTGCAGTCCATTCGAGTCGGGCCGCGCGTGGTGCCAGGCATAATGCGGGCACGCGCCGCTCTGGCTTCGGGCGAGCCCGGGGTGTTCATCCCCATCGACTTCGGACTGGTCAACTGCCGCTTGGCCCGCCACGCGAAGCGTCACGGATGGAAGGTGCTCTACTACTTCCCACCGGGTTCCTGGAGGCGGGATCGCCAAGGGGCGGACCTTCCCTCGTTTTGCGACGAGATCGTCACGCCGTTCTTCTGGTCCGCGGAGACCCTGCGAAGAATGGGCGCGAACGCGCATTGCTTCGGCCATCCAATCAAGCAAATGGTCAAGGAGCGCGAAAGGGAGCTTCTCGACGCGGGGCAAGAGGACCGGGTCACGATCGCGGTTCTGCCCGGAAGCCGCAGGTCGGAGATCGAGATGCATCTCCCGATCATCGCCAAGGCGCTTCAAGGGCAGAGCCGCGTAGCCGAGTTTTCGGTCGCGCCCACGTTTTCGCCGGAGGCGATGCGCGAGCGGTGGCTCTCGCTGGCACCCGAGAGAACGGAGGATCGGTTCACCCCCAACGACGCAGCCGGCGTGCTGTTCCGTGCGAGGACGGGCATCGTGTGCAGCGGAACGGCGACCCTCGAAGCCGCGCTTTGCGTGTGCCCGCACGTCGTGATCTACGTGGTGTCCAAGCTTGCAGAGTTCGAGGCCAAGCTGCTGGGCTTCAAGGTGGACTTCATCGCGCAGCCGAACATCCTGCTCGGAAAGGAGGCCGTGCCCGAGCTAATTCAGGGCAAGGCGACACCGGAAAACCTCCGGGAGAAGCTCGGCGTGCTTCTTCAGGAGTCCGAAGAGCGCCGGCAGCAAATCTGGGCATTCATGGAGCTCGACGCGCTTTTGGGACCGCCGGATGCGATCACGAAGACCGCCGAGGTCGCACTGCGGATGCTCAACGGAGAGCGGGCCGAGGAGGCCGTTCCCGAGGTGGAGCCTGCGGAAGCAGGCCGCCAATCCTAGCGCAGAACTTCGTGCGCCCTCTTAGAACGCCATGCCCGTGTAGTCGCGGATCAGGCCGATCACCTTGCCGATGACGCGCGCGTCCTCGCGCTTGACTTCGATCGGCTCGTACGCTGGGTTGCTCGGCATCAGCTTGACTCCGGAGCGATCCATGCTCAGCCGCTTCACGGTCGCTTCGTCGCCGAGCAAGACGGCCACGAGATCGCCGTGGTTTGCCGTGGGCTGGGGCTTGATCACAACCAAATCCCTCGGCATAATCCCTTCGCCCGTCATCGAGTCTCCTTTGACTCTCAACAGAAAGGAGTGCTGAATGTTCCGCACCATGTCCGAAGGAACCGCGATCAGGTCCTCGACGTTCTCCTGCGCCTGAATAGGCACGCCCGCCGCGATGGAGCCCAGGAGCGGCAGCATGACCGACCGCTGGCCTGTCTGATAGCTCGGGTGCACGACTCGGATGGATCGCGGCGTGTTCGAGCGTGTGATGTATCCCTTGCGGGAAAGCGCGTCTAGGTGGACCGTCACGCCTCTAAGGGAGCCGATTCCGAACTCGCGGCCTATCTCCCGAATCGAGGGCGGGTAACCCTCGCGCTGAACGTAATCCATCACGTACTGCAAGATCATCTCTTGACGTTTGGTGAGGCCTTTTGCCATGGCGGGGGTGCTCCTTCGGGCGCCGGACTTGCGGCGACCCGTAGACATATTGTACACGCTCTTTGTCTACATGTCAAGAGCCTTCTACCCGGTTCCCCGGCGATTGGCGACAATCCCGGGCTTATCCAGGGAGTGCGGGCGGCAGGGTCGCTACATGCCATACTTTGGGCTCGGTTTGGGCCGCGCGGCGGCCCTCGGAGCACGCATTGTCCATCACGAAAACGCGCAACTTCATCGAGAAGTCCGGTTGCGGCACCATCTCCATGATCGCCATCGGAGTCGGGCTAATCGTGGGCCTCGCCTACGTCGGACGCAGCGGAGGCCCGGGACAGGAAGACGGCCCCAAGGTACCGATCGCTGCGGTAGACGGCATCCCGGTCACCCTGCAGGCCGTCGAGGATCAGTTCCAGCTCGCGACTCGGAACGCCACGAATGCCGGGCAGATCCTGACTCCTTCGATGACCGCCCAAGCCTACGGCGACATCGTAACTCGCCAAGTGAACGAGGCGATCCTTACCAAGCTGGCAAGAGACAACAAGGTCGAAGTGACCGACGACGACTTGATTCGCTCTGCGCAAACGGAAATCGAGGGAGAGATCGCGCGAATTCGAATGCAGCTTTCGATGGAAGGCAAGCTGAAGCCGACGGCTACCGACGCCGAGTTCGAGGCGGAGCTTAAAAAGCTCACCGGAAAGGACTCCTCGCAGCTTCGCGCGGAGGCGATAGACAGGTTTCGAAAGGCGCTCGACGACCCCAAGCAGCGAGAGCAAGAGGTCGGCATGCGAATCGGCCAAATCCTTCAGGAGGCGTACGTCTCCCGAACGCGCATCTCGGACGAGGACCTGAAGAAGGGCTACGACACCTGGGTGACGAAGCGAATCTTCTTTTCGCCGTTCGAGCGGCCGGACGAAGATTTGGCGGCGAAGGCGGAAAGGGTACTTGCCGAAATCAAGGGCGGGCTGTCCTTCGAAGCCGCCATGGAGCGCTACTCGGACGATAAGGCCCCGCAAGGAAAGAAAAAGAGCGATCCGACGATCGACCTGAACCGAGCGATCATCGCCTACGACGACACGTACGCGCCGCTCGTCGAAATGAAACCGGGCGATGTGAGCCCGGTCGTCGCTTCGATGCGGGGCGTCGAGATATTCAAGCTGATCAAGATCGAGCCCAAGATACCGGACGACTTCGACAAGCGAAAGGAGGACTACCGCAAGACGCGCGCCCGCGAGGTCGGCTCCAAGCGGTTGCAGCAGGACATGAAGCGAATCCGGGAGACCGGCGTGAAGTGGGAGAGCCCCGGATTCAAGGCGATGCACGACTGGTACTGGGCCACCGTGGACCCAGCTGTTGTCGGCGACAAGCGGAAGCGGCGAGAAGCGATGCGCAAGGCCTACGACGACGCGAAAGCTGCGGCCGAAGCCGCGGACGTCGCGGGACCGAGAGCAGCGGTCCTCGCTCAATTTGGCGCCTTCGACGAGCTATGGAGGGCATCCAGCAAGGAGCAGCAAGCAGAGCTCGAGAAGCCTAGGATGGAAGTCTTGTCCGCGATTCTGGAAATCGCGGAGACCGGGGACCTGCGCCTAGAGCTGGGCAAGCTGCAAATGAAGCACAAACGGCTCGAAGAGGCCGCGGGCAACTTCCTCTCTGCCGCCGAGCAGAACTTCGATTTCGAAGACACCGGGATCACGCGTTCCGAAGAGATCGCGTCCCTTCGAACGCAACTCGAACAGAACGGCCTGAAGGACGAGAACGCCCTAAAGAGGCTGGACGAGGAGTTGAAGCGATACAGGCAGGACGTATTCGAGAACCTTCGAGCGCAGGCTGAAACGAACCAGGATTTCTCGGAATCGGGCCAACGGCTCTATAACACCATCAACTCGAGGGTTGCCAAGCTGCAGGCAAAGGGTTGGCTGAGTTCCGAGCAAGCCGCCGAGGTCGCGAAGTTTCAGAAGGCATGGCGCGACGGCAAGGCCAAGCAGGAAAAGGAGGACGCCGAGGAGCGCCGCAGAGCCGAGGAGGAGGCGAAGAGGGCCGCAGAAAAAGAGAAGGCCGATGCCAAAGCGAAGGCCGGCGGAGCGCCCGCTCCTACCGGGTCCACCTCAGGAACTGCAGGCGGCGCAGACAAAGGGCCTTAGGGCGATGCCCGGCGGAAAGCTCGTTCTCGTCGCGACACCCATCGGCAACCTGGGCGACCTTTCCCCGAGGGCTGCCGACGCCTTGAGGGGCGCCGACCTCTGGATCGTGGAGGATACGCGGCAGAGCGCAAAGCTCCAAAGGCTCCTCGAGCTTCGGATTCCGATGTCCCTACTGAACGACCACACTCCCGAATCGCGCATTCGAGAGCTGGCAAGGCAGATCGCATCCGGCAAGCAAGCGGTCCAGCTGACCGATGGGGGCTGTCCGGGGATCAGCGATCCCGGCTCCGCGCTCGCGGACCTCTGCCACGAGCTCGGCGCGGAAGTAGACGCGATCCCGGGCCCCAGCGCCGTCACTGCCGCCTTGATGCTAAGCGGGTTCTTCGCGCAGAGGTTCGCTTTCCTCGGGTTTCTGCCAAGGAAGCCGGGCGCCGCACGAAAGGAGCTCGAACGCTATCGTGAGTCACCGCTGACTTTAGTTCTCTTCGAATCGGCTTTGCGAACCGACAAACTATTAGGTGTGCTCTTCGAGGCGTTGGGCGACAGACGGTATGCGCTGTGCAGAGAGATCTCCAAAGCGCATCAACAAGTGTTTCGCGCCCGTCTGCCTAGTAGCCCCGTCGCCGGCCAGGTGCCACGGAAGGGAGAGGTTACGATCGTTGTCGAAGGATTGCGGAGGGGACAGCTTGACTCCATGGAAGGTGAGGTACACTAGCCGCTCCCGCGTTCTCGTGTGCTGGGGAAGTCGAGAATCATGATCCGATTGGCTCTAAGGCTTGGTCTCGCCGCTGGGTTCCTGCTTTCGTTTCTCGCGCTGTTTTCGGCGTCGGCCGCGCAGGACAAGACCTACCGCCTTCAGCCGGAGGACATCCTGCGGGTTCAGGTGTACAACGAGCCGCAGATCGATGCGCAGCTCCCGATCGGCGAGGACGGCAATATAAGCGCGCCGTTTATCGGCCTGATACGAGCCGAGGGCAAAACCACCGCCGAGCTCGAGGCCGAGCTTGTGAAGGAGTACGTGGCCAAGCTTCGCCTGCGGGATCCAAAGGTCGCGGTGACGGTCCTGCGGTTTCGAGAGCATAGAGCTTCCGCCGGCGGAATGGTGACCAGGGCCGGCGCGTACGTCTTCCGACCCGGCGACACGATCATGACCCTGATCAACTACGCAGGCGGTCCGCTGGTCGACCGGGCCGACATGCGTCGCGCCACGCTTCGCCGGTTCAAGACTTCGGAGCTGATTCCGATCGACTTGCAGGCGCTCATGGTTCGCGGAGATACCTCCCAGAACTACGAGCTCTCCGATGGAGACGAGCTGATCATTCCCGAGGAGACCCGGAATCGAATCCTGCTTCTCGGCGCGATCGCGGCTCCTGGAACCTACGGCTACAAGGAAGGCATGAGGCTACAGGACGCCATCTCCCTCGGCCGTGGGGAAGTTCCGAATCGATCGATGCTCAGCCAGGTCTACGTGTTCCGCGAGACTCCGGGCGTGCCGGGCAAGTACCTTCGCCTCAGGGTGAACTTCGTGAACTACCTGAAGAAGGGCGACAACACTCAGAACATCGTCCTCGAGCCCGGCGATCTCGTTTACGTGACGAACACGAAGACCCCGCTGCTTTCCGAGATCAGCGGCATCGTGAACACGGCGTTCTTCCTCGACCGCGTGTTCCGCGACGGCGTCTTCGGCTTGGGCGGCGGCGGCGGGCGATAGCATTCCGCCGGCAAGCGGTCGATCGTTCGCTAGCCTTCGATCAGCCACTCTGAACGAACGTCGGGCTGTTCACGGAGCGTCGCGATCACGCTGCAGTACTTGGTGTCCGAGAGCTCGACGGCGCGGGCCACCGCGTCCTGGTCGATCGAATCGCCCGAAACGAAGTGCCGCACTCGAATGGATCGGTACGGCCTCGGCCATTCTCCCGGAGGAACGCGGTCTCCTTCGACTTCGACTCGATAGGCTCGGACCGCCTGCCTCTTCTTTCGCAGGATGGAGATCACGTCCATCGCGGAACACGCGGCTACGGCAAGCAGCAGGCACTCGAGCGGGCTCGGCCCTCGGTTCTTGCCGCCATGCTCCTCCTCGCCCGAGTCCACAACGAGCATGTGTCCGCTGGGCGTTTCCGCCGAGAAGCCGATGCCGTCGATCCAAGTGGCCTTGACCATGACGGGGATGTTAGCCGAACTTCTTCGTATTGGCTAGCCGGTCATCGAAAGCTTGAAAGAAGCGGCCTTCAAGACCCAGTCCCGGGCATGGGCGGAGGGACGTCGTCGAAGGGCGCAAGGTCCCTTCGCCGGCCCGCTTCTGCAGACTCCAGAAAGGCGTGCATCGCGTCCAGCACGTGAAGCGCGAACGAGCCGCTCGCTCGATGCGGCAGGCCTCGATCGATCGCGGCAGCCATTTCCGCCACACCCAGCCCCCGAGAGTTCTCCGAATAGGGGTGCGTGAGAGCAACGTCCTCCCAGTCCTCGGCCCACTTGCGAAAAACACGCACGGGCCCTCCGAAGCCGTTCGGGTCGGGAACGAGCATCGTCCCGGTCTCGCCGTAGACCTCGATGCACGGAAGCGTCGTCCTTTGCACGTCGAAGCTCGTGGAGACTTGGGCAATGGCGCCCCGCGCGAACGCTATAACGCCCGTTATATGCGTAGGCGTCTCCACCCGGATCTCCCTGCCGCGAAGCGGCTCGCTCTCGATCGTCCTTATAGCACGCGTTATACGGGCCTCCGCCGAAACCGACGACATGGGGCCGAGCAGCGTCGCGAGCGCGGAGAGGTAGTACGGGCCCATGTCCAGCATCGGACCGCCGCCCCTCCTGTAATAGAACTCTGGCGAAGGATGCCAGCTCTCGTGACCTGGACAAAGCATGAAAGCGTTCGCGCCCACGGGAGCTCCGATCGCTCCATCCGCGATCAATTTGCGGCAGGTCTGGATGCCTGCGCCAAGCACGGTATCCGGGGCGCATCCAATTCGAAGGCTCCTCGATTGCGCCAGCCGAACTAGCTCTTCGCCCTCCGCGCGTTCGACGGCGAGCGGCTTCTCGACGTACACGTGCTTTCCGGCCACGAGCGCCGCGCGCGACACTTCGAAGTGCGCGCTCGGCACGGTCAGGTTCAGCACTAGGTCGACTTCGGGGTCCGACAGGAGCTCGCCGGTCTCGCAATGTCTCGGTATTCCCCACTTCTCGGACGCCTCGCGAGCGCGGTCCCGATCCAAATCAGCGCACGTCACGACCTCCGTTTCGGGGAACCGAGCAAGGTTCTCGAAGTAGATGCCGCTGATGTTCCCGCAGCCCACTACCCCGATGCGGAGCTTTCGCATCGGCGCAGATTACCGGCGGCCCGAAGAACGAGAAGGCAGTTCGGCTGAAAACGTACGGGCGGACGCGATGTGCGTCCGCCCGTACCAAGAGGCGGCGAGCCGAATGGACCGTACGGCTACCGGCGGCGCCTTCGGGCGGCAAGTACGCCAAGTCCCGCAAACAGCGCGGCCAGCGTTCCGGGCTCGGGAACCAAGCCGGTCTCGCCTGAGTAGCCCGCTCGGAACCTCGCATCGCGCTGGTCCTGCAGCGGATGGTAGAGAGCCGGAATCCAGCCCGGAGGCTGGTGCTTGAAATCCAAGTGGCCGCGCATCCCCCCCGGCCGCCCGATCAGGTTGTTTCGCTGCGCGATCTCGCCGCCCACGATCGTTCCGAGCCCTTCCAAAACGTACGCATTTCGGCCGCTGAAACCGTAGAGCGACACCTGCTCCAACTCGAGCGCCCAAAGCAGCATAACGGGGCCGGGCGCGCCGATGGAGCCGAAGATCACCAGGTCCGGGCCGGGGCTTGCGCCGGTACCGGTCAAGCTAACGTCGATCGTTCCTCCGGGGCCGACGTACGGCGCGTCCTGCCCGGTGAACATCACCTGCATCCCGAGGTCGCCGCCGAACACGCCTCCGGCGCCGAAGATCGGAAACACGGGCGGGCTGGGCCAAGCGGGCCAATAGGCGGTCGCTTCGTGATGCAGCTCGCTCAGGATGTATGTCAGGGTATCGGGAGCGAGCCCGTTCGTGGACCACTCGGCGATGCCCTCGGGGTCGTTATACGCCCCGAAATTGATGTCGTGGCCGACGATGGTCGGAAAGAGCGGGGCGCCGACGGCCGCTACGGACATAGCCGCCAACGCGGAGAATACAGCGGTTCCTTTCATAACGCCACCTCAACGCAGGCGACAGAAGGGGTTTGTCACCCTGCATAGTCATTGTAACAGGGAAAACTTGAATCTGCGAACTCCTTCACAGAACCTAGCAATTATGCCGGTGGCGCACCGTACGCGCAGGTTCGAACGGTCACTCGCCCGGCTCTTCGGAACCGAGGAACAGGATGTTCTCCTGGACCTTCGCCATCTCGCGCTGCATCGCAACCTAACGCGCATAGATTCCGTTCGGCCGGCCCATCAGGTCGTCGTGCGTCCCGATCTCCGCGACTCTGCCGTGCTCCAGCACGACCAGCCGGTCCGCTTGCCTAAGCGTGCTGAGGCGATGGGCGATCGCGATCACCGTCCGGCCGGCGACGAGCCTCTCCAGGGCGGCCTGTATTTGACGCTCGGTTTCCGTGTCGACGCTCGACGTCGCCTCGTCGAGGATCAGGATCCGCGGGTCGTGAAGGATCGCCCGGGCTATCGCCACGCGCTGGCGCTCGCCCCCGGACATCCTCTGGCCGCGCTCGCCGACGTACGTGTCGTATCCGTCCGGAAACGCGACGATGAAGTCGTGCGCGTTCGCGGCCTTCGCAGCCGCGATGATCTCCTCCGCGGTCGCTTCGGGCCGGCCGTAAGCGATGTTGTCGCGTATCGATCCCGGAAAGAGGTAGGACTCCTGCATCACGATCCCCACGTGCTTGCGAAAGTCCGACAATTTTATTTTGCGGAGGTCCGTTTCGTCGACCTCGATGCGCCCCTGCGTCGGATCGTAAAACCGAAGCAGAAGCTGAACGAGCGTGGTCTTGCCCGCCCCGCTGTGCCCGACTAAGCCGATCATTTCGCCCGCTCCGATCTCCAGGTCGATGCCGTGAAGAACCTCGCGAGTCGGTTCGTAGCCGAAGTGAACGTCCACCAGCTTCATGGACCCGCGCAGGTCCTGTGCGGGAACGGCGTCGGGCGCGTCCTCGACTTCCAAAGGCATGTCGAGCACCTCGAACACCCTTTCGGCTGCTGTGAGGCTCCGGCTGGTCCAATCGATGATTCGCTGGATCATCGAGAGCGGCTGCGAAAGGAGCGCGACGTAGCCGATGAACGCCGTCAGTTTCCCAATCGTGAGCGAGCCTTCGAGCACCGCCACTCCGCCCGCCCACCAAACGATGAACCCGCTCAGGCTCATCGTGAACATGACGATCGGAAAGAGGTTCGACCAGCCGAGCTCGGCGACGTAGCCGGTATGCGCGAGATCCGTTACACGCCTCCCGAAACGGCCCTCTTCTCGGCTTTCGCCCTGGAACGCCTTCACGACCCGCGCGCCCTGAAGGATGCCGTTCAGAGTGCTGCTCAGCCTGGCCCAGCTGTGATAGAACCTGCTCCACACGCGCATCATGCGCCTTCGGAACACGTGCATCGTCACGAGCACCGCGGGAATCGGCAGAAGGGCCAGCAGCGCGAGCTTCCAATCCATGAGGAGCATCGCGATGGGGATGCCGATCAACAGCGCGCCCTGGTTCACCGTGATCGGAACGCCGTCGATCAGCACGTCGTAGAGCGCTCCGGTGTCGTTCGTTACGCGCGACATGATCGAGCCGACGTTTCTCCGATCGAAGAACGACATGGACTGCTGGAGGATCTTGCGAAAGAGCGCCGTCCGGATGTCGATCGCGACGCGGCTGCCGAGGTAGGCCACGTTCCTTCCTCGCGCCACCTGGACCGCCGAGAGAAGCAGCCGCGATACCACGAGCGCGGCGATCAGCCAGCCGAAGATCGCGACGTTTCCTTCGGTCAACACGTCGTCCACCAGAAGCTTGGTGAAGTAGGGCGGAAGGACTTCGAGCAGCGTGCCCCCCAGAATGAGAGCCGTGCCCCAGAGGAGCCGCGCGCGGTAGGGCTTGGCAAACGAGAACAGCCGAAGCAGCGTCTGGCCCCGGTTCAGGCACGCTAAGCAAATGTCCGAGTCCTCGGGCAGCGGCCTACTGCACTTGGGACACGCGCGCGGCTCGTCGTCTCCCTCGGGCTGCTCCTCCTCCGCTATGCGTGCACGGAGCTTCGCCTCCGCCGCCGCGAGCGTGCGCCGCCTCGCGCTCGTGGCGCGAAGCAGCTCCACGTCCACGCCTCCCACCTTGGCTACGAGAGCGCAGGCATCTACGAGGTCCTCGACCCTCGGCTCGCGAAGGTCTCCGAGAGCCCATGAATCCACGACCTCGAACCCGAGAGGGGTCTCTTCGTACCTATAAGCCCGTTCCGCGCCCACGCGCAAGCCGGCACGCCCAAACGCGCCCGAAATCGTCAGGTCCGCCTTCGTTTCGAAGAGGGGCGCTTCGGGCGTCAGCTCGCGCGGAACTTCCGGAGCGGACTTTGCCATGGGCGACGGGGATTCCTCAGACTCGCTCTCCTACGGCTGGATTCAGGAGAAGCACCCGAGTCTACAACGAGAACCCTATTGTAAGCAAAAGAAAGATGCCCAGGCTGAGCAGAGTCCCGATTATGCAAAGCCACAGCGCGCCCACGGCGGACGGCTGCCGCTTGCGAACTCCGAGCGCGGCCAGGATCAGCCCGGTCACGCACAGTGCCGGAGCGAGGCAGGGGCAAGGGATCATGCAGATGGAGGCCACGCCTATTCCGCCCAGAATCCATGCGGCGATCGTTTCGGCCTGCGACTCGTTCGAAGACCAGGACTGCTGTCGGTAATAGGGGCTTGCGGGGAACGTGCCGGGAGCGCTGCGATAAGCGCCTGGCGGCAAGCTGAGCAGCGGCTGCAATTCGGGAAGCGCGGTTGCGGGCAGGGTCCTGCCGCCGATCTCCTCGGCGAGCATCGTACCGGGACCGACCCGGTTCTCGGCGATCCATCGCTGAAGAGTCGGAATGTCCGCCGGCCCGAATCGCTGTCCGTCCGGCCAAACAACGTAGTAGCGCACGCGCGATTACCTTTCTGCACGAAGATCGCCCGCCCTTTCGCGCGCTTAGTGCGCACGCAGACCTGCGAGCGTCCGTACTCAATGACTGTACGTTGCGCAGCGGCTCGCGCTGCGCGCACACGACGAATCGTAGTCCTACCCGGACTTTGGGAACGCTCGATGGGTACGAGACGAACCGCGCCGATTCTCGCTTGGATGCAAGATGCTCCGGCAACCACGCTGCTCGTCGCGCTTCTCGCCGCGGGATTCTTCGTAAGCTTCACCGATGCGGCGGGCAAGGCCGCCGGCGGGATCGCGCTTCAATCGGAGACGGCCGGGGCAAGGCCGTGGACGCTGTTGACGTACCCGTTCTACGGCGGAATTGGCGTCCAGGCGCTGTTCAGTCTGCTGTTCGGCGGACTGTGCACTTGGCAAATCGGCCGCTGGCTCGAGCGGGACGAGGGCTCTTTGCGCCTGCTCGCGATCTGGACGAGCTTTTCGACTCTTTGCGCGCTGGGATACTGGACGGGAGCGGGGATTCTCGGGCAGAAAGGAATGCTGTTTCAGCCGTGGCCTCCGATCGCCGCGATTACCATCGTTTGGGCGGCTCGAAACTCCCAAACGACGGTGCTTCTCATGGGCGCCATGCCGATCGCCGCGAAATGGATCGCGGTGTTGGCGGCCGTGATCGTTTTCTTCGGCACGCGTCCGACGAGCTTGGCCCCGTTCGCGACGCTACCGCTGGCCATTGCTTGGCTCTACGCGGTTCGCATGCTGCCCGGCTTCGGCGGACCTGCAATCGGAAAGCGGCGAGAGACCTTCGTGCGAGGCGCGGGGTTCTATTCGAAGGAGTACTTCGACGACGTGAAGCGCCGAAAGAAGGAGCGCGAGGAGCAGCGGCGGCTGAAGGAGCTTTTCGAGAGAAGCATGAAGGAGCCGCCCGACGAGGATCCGTGAGGCGCGCCCGTTCCCTATTCGAGCCGCCGCGACGCGATCTGCAAAAAAGTAGTTGCTATCGAATGATTTCTGTGTTATAGTAGTTATATGTCTACTATAGCATCCGAATCCAGGGCCGAGCCCCTTTATACGCACAGGGTTCAGACCGAGCGGCGCAGCTTCTTCTTTCACGTGAAGCGCGGCCCCTCCGGAGAACCCTACATGACGGTCAGCCAGTTCGTTCGCATGGGAGACGAATGGGTCAGGCTGAAGCTGATCGTGCCCTCCGAGGACGCCAAGCCGTTCTATCACGGCTTGTGCGAGGCGTTGAAGGCTCTGCGGAGCGCGGAACCCGCCAAGCCCGCGCCGCAAGCGATCGAGGTGTCTCCGGCGAAGAAGCCGCCGGCTAGAGCCGCCAAGAAGCAAGCGGCGGGTACGACGGCCTGACAGCCATAGGGCCCGCCCGCTCAGAGGGACATTTCGCGCAGCTCGGCCGATACTTGAAAGCTCGGTTCGGTCTTGCCGCGGACCTCGTCCGCGTCCACTCCGGGCGCAAGCTCGACGAGCTCGAGGCCGTCCGGCGTTACCTCGAATGCGCAGAGGTCGGTGATGATCAGGTTCACGCAGCGCTTGCCGGTGAGCGGGAGCTTGCACTGTTTCAGCACCTTCGGCTCTCCGGCCTTGTTCGTGTGCTCCATGACGACGACGACGCGCTTCGCCCCCGCTACCAGGTCCATCGCGCCTCCCATTCCTTTGACCATCTTGCCGGGGATCATCCAGTTGGCGAGGTCGCCGAACTCGGAGACCTCCATCGCGCCCAATACGGACAGGTCTATGTGCCCTCCCCGGATCATTGCGAAGGAATCGGCGGAGGAAAAGTAGGCGCAGCCCGGGGTCTCGCTGATGGTTTGCTTTCCTGCGTTGATCAGGTCCGGGTCTTCCTCGCCTTCGAAAGGAAAAGGCCCCATTCCGAGCATCCCGTTCTCGCTTTGCAGGACGACGCTCATTCCCCGCGGGATGTAGTTCGCTACGAGCGTGGGAATCCCGATTCCGAGGTTTACATAGAAGCCGTCTCGCAGCTCCTGGGCCGCGCGCATGGCTAGTTGGTCGCGCGTAAGTGCCATCCGTTACTCCTTGGGCCTCGTCGTGAGCCGCTCGATCCTCTTCTCGTATCCCGAGCCCTTCACCATCCGCTGCACGAATACGCCGGGGGTGTGGATGCAATCGGGGTCCAGGTCGCCGATCCCGACGAGCTCTTCCACTTCCGCGACGGTCACCTTCGCGGCGGTCGCCATCATCGGATTGAAGTTGCGGGCGGTCTTGCGATAGACCAAGTTGCCGGCGGGGTCCCCTTTCCACGCCTTCACGATGCTCAAGTCCGCGTACAGAGCCGACTCGAGGACGTACCAGTGGTCTCCGAATTGGCGCGTCTCTTTCCCCTCCGCCACGACGGTGCCGAATCCGGAGCGCGTGAAGAAGGCGGGAATCCCCGCGCCGCCCGCGCGAACGCGTTCGGCAAGCGTGCCCTGAGGGGTCAGCTCGACCTCGAGCTCTCCGCTCAAAAACTGCCGCTCGAACTCGTCGTTCTCGCCGACGTAAGAGCTGATCATCTTTTTGATCTGCCTGGTCTGCAGAAGGATTCCGAGCCCGAAATCGTCCACGCCGCAGTTGTTGCTGATGACGGTGATGCCCTTAACGCCGGACTCCCGGAGCGCGAGGATCAAGTTCTCGGGGATGCCGCAAAGCCCGAAACCGCCGGCCATGACGGTCATGCCGTCGAATAGGAGGCCGTCCAGCGCGTCCTTGGCGGTTGGATAGAGCTTTTCCATGCGAATTCGGCAGTTGTTGCCGACCGACTGATTCGGTGCTCGGCAGGGCCAATTTACCGCGCCGCCGACGGCGCGCGCATTCGCTGAAGCCCTTAAAGAAAAACGGGAGCGCCGAAGCGCTCCCAAGGAACCAACCAGGACAAGGAACGTCCGCTCGTTTTCGGCGGACGCCTATAGGCATAGACTCGCCAAAAAACGACAATGTTCATTGCGGGCAGGACCTTGGTCCGATGTTGAGCGCCGCTGCCAAGCTCCCTTAGCCTGTTCCCGGTAACCGGCCGCCGGCTTCCGCGAGAATGCTCGCCATCTTGTTCGCGACCTCGCTGTTCGTGGCCACTTTGCTGCAGCGGAGCCTTTGTCCCCGGTCCAGAAGGTCCTTTTCTTTGTGACCCGCGTGGCCCACTACATACACGCCCCTCTCGAGAAGGGCGGGAACGAGGCTCTCGAGGTCGAACGTTGAGCGCCCGAGGTTTACGATCGCGACGTCTGGAGCGTCCACGATCGTGGAGGTCGTTCGAACGCTCGGTTGGTGGCCGAGCCCTCGGAGCGCCCTTTCCAGGCGCGCGCTCCACATGAGATTGTCTTCGAAGAGCCAAACATTCATCTCGCTGAGCCGTTTCGATTATTCCCCGGCGCGTTCGGATTAGGCAGGTAGCATCGGCCGATGGCGCTGCGCTCGCTGCGATGGGAGGATGGCGCGCTTCACATTCTGGATCAGCGGCTTCTTCCCGACGAGGAGAGGTGGCTGGAGATCCGAACATGGCGCGAGGTTGGCGAAGCCATCCGCGACATGGCGGTTCGCGGCGCCCCCGCGATCGGGGTCGCGGCGGCCTACGGCATGGCGCTCGCCGTTGCCGAAGGCGCAAACACGGATGAGGCTCGGCGGGCTCTAGCCGCTTCCCGTCCGACGGCCGTAAACCTGAATTGGGCGCTCGAGCGCATGGCAGCGCTTGGCGATCCTTGCTTCGAGGGGGCCCTCGCGGAGGCGCGCCGAATCGAGCGCGAGGACCTCGAATGCAACCTCGCCATCGGTAAATTCGGTGCGAGCCTGCTTCCGAATCAGTGTCGCGCGCTTACCATCTGCAATACGGGCAGCCTTGCGACGGCGGGGCATGGCACCGCACTCGGAATCCTTCGAACCGCGCATGAGCAGGGCAAGCTCGTCCGGGTGTATGCATGCGAGACCAGGCCGAGGCTGCAAGGTTTGCGTCTTACGGCGTGGGAGCTGTCCCACGACGGAATCCCGTTTCGGGCGATCGCGGACGGAGCGGCGGGATTCCTCATGCAAAAGGGCGAGGTGGACTGCGTTGTTACGGGCGCGGATCGCATAGCCGCGAACGGGGACACGGCGAACAAAATCGGAACCTACGCGCTTGCGGTTCTCGCGCGCGAACACGGCGTGCCGTTCTTCGTGGCCGCTCCGAGCTCCACGCTCGACACGAGTCTTTCGAACGGCTCCCTCATCCCAATCGAGGAGCGCGCAGATGAAGAATTGACCACGATCGAGGGTGTGCGGATCGCGCCCAAGGACTGCCCGGTTTGGAATCCGGCGTTCGACATTACGCCCGCATCGCTGATAACAGCGATCGTAACGGAGTCGGGGGTGTTCCGCGAGCCTTACGTATTTTCACGGGGCACATTAGAACGCGCGGGGCGTTAGAATCGTCCGTAACGTACTTGCATGGAATCTATAGCCGTGGGACCGTCCACATGAGCTACCAAGGGCCGCCGCATCACGACGCGGGAATTCGGAGCCCTCGTCGGGGCGTGCGCGGCGTATTGGGGCGGCTGATGGACGTCGCTATCGACGACGTGCTAGGCGAGATGACCTGGATGTTCGTGCTCGCCCTCAGCGTGCTTCTCTTCGTCGGATTGGTTTGGCTCTTTACGAACATTTTCGCGTAGTTCGGGCATGTTCCGTTTGACATCGGGCTCTCCTGCCGGGCGAATGCCCCTGCCCGCTCACTGTAGAATCGCGACGGCCCATGAACATGCGCGAGATCCTCGAGGCTCGCAGGGACGGCAGGGCGCACTCGGCGGAGGAGTTTTCCTTCCTTGCCCGCGGAGCGGCGGCCGGAAGCGTTCCCGATTACCAGCTCGCGGCATGGCTCATGGCCGCCTACCTGAACCCTCTAAGCCCCGTCGAGACCGCCGATCTGACCGTTGCGATCGCGGACAGCGGAGCGCGCTTGGACCTCAGCATGCTTCCAAAGCCACGGATCGACAAGCACAGCACCGGCGGAGTCGGGGACAAAACGTCGCTCGTGCTGCTGCCTCTCCTTGCCGCTTGCGGAGCGACGGTCGTGAAGATGAGCGGCAGGGGCCTGGGCATTACGGGCGGCACGGTGGACAAGCTGGAGTCGGTTCCAGGGTTCCGCATGGACCTATCGCCGGAGGAGCTTGTGGCGCAAGCACAGCGAATCGGGATCGCGATCACGGGCCAGTCCCCGGAATTAGCGCCTGCGGACAAGGCGCTCTATGCGCTGCGCGACGTAACGGCCACAGTAGGCTCGATTCCGCTGATTGTGTCGAGCATCATTGGAAAAAAGCTCGCGGGCGGCGCGGACACGATCGTATTGGACGTCAAGTGCGGTTCGGGGTCCTTCATGCCGGAACTCGGCCGGGCGCGCGAGCTTGCAAAGGCGTTGGGCGACACCGCAGGGCGCTGCGGATTGAACCTAAGGATCGCGATTACGGACATGGACCGGCCGCTGGGCAGCGCCGTCGGAAACTCTCTTGAGGTCGCCGAAGCGGCTCGGGTTCTCCGAGGCGAAGCGGGAGGCAGGTTCCGAGATCTGTGCGTGGCGCTCGCGGGAGTTGCGCTGCGCGCGGGCGGTCTCGCCATAGACGAAGAGTCCGGCCGCGCTCGCGCGGAGGCGGCGCTGCGCGATGGAAGCGCCCTTCGAAAGGCAGGCGTGTGGTTCCAGGCACAGGGCGCGGACCCCGCAGCGCTCGAAGGTAAGGGAATGCCGGCCGCTTCGGTGGTCCGGGAGGTCCGATACGAGGGCGGTACGCGGTACGTGTCGCGCGTCGACGCCCGAAGGGTGGGCGAGATCGTCGTCGCTCTCGGCGGCGGACGCAGGCAAAAGGAAGATCGGATCGATCCGGGCGTGGGCGTGTTGCTCAGGGCCGAGGTCGGATCGCGGATCGAGCCGGGCCAGCCGCTGGCGAGCATCCACGCAGCCACGGAAGAAGCCGCTCGGACCGCGGAAGCCGAGCTTCGCCTTGCGTTTTCGTTTTGCGACGACGAACCGGAAGAGGCCCCTCTGATCCTAGAATGCCATTAGTCTCGCTCCGCGCGATAATGGAATCTCATGCTGGCACTCGCGGCGATCGTTTTGGCTCTTCCGGCCGAGACGCTCTTGGAACATGCGGTCTCCGAATGGCGCAAGGCTCCGGAGACACGGATCGAGGACGCGTACAAGTGGCTCTATCAGGCGACCCATGGCGGAGAGCATGCGGTCCCCGATGACGCGGGTCCCAGAACTTGGCTCGCGCGCGAATGGGATTCCCTCGGAGATCCGCTGCCAGCCGAAGAGCGCGCGACCAAGCTCACTCCGGACGGCGGGCTTTTGCGCGTCCATTTGAGGCCCTACCGGGCGAACGGCGGCAATCGCGAGATGCTGCTTGCCGTCTTCGTGGAGTCTTCGCGAAGGTTTCGGCCCGCAAAAGCCGAGTTCCACGCAGTTTGGCGGAGGCTCGGCGTGAGGCTCCGCGTCGGGAGCCTCGGCAACATGTCCCGCGCCGACTGGCGGCGGTTGGATAGGCTGCTGGCGCCCGAATACCCTGCGATCCACCACTCGCCTGCTTTTGAAAGGGCATACCGCCCCGCATATCGCGTCGTGCTTGGAGAGCTTTGGGTTCCTTCGGCGAACAGTGCCTTCGAGGCAAGGCCTTGCCTCGAACCAGGCAAAGTGTCACCTATGTGTCCGGAACGATCCGTCACCCATGTGTCCGGAATGGACAAGCGGACTGTGGCGGCCCCGGAGGGACTCGAACCCCCGACGCCCGCCTTAGGACGGCGGCGCTCTATCCGCTGAGCTACGGGGCCGCGCCTATGTGGACGATTCTAGCCGCTTGGAGATCACGAACGAGTACACCACGGGCGACAAGCCGGGCACGAGCAAAACGACGAACGCGGGAATCAGCAGGTTCGCGGCAGCGAGAATCGCGCCGACGAGCCCGCCCCAAAACATCAGCTTTCCGCCGAGCCGGTGAGTGCGCCGCCATACCTCTTCGTCCGCGAGCGTCCACGGCGTCCGGATGCCGACGTAAAAGTTCGGCTTGACGCGCCCGAGCAGGTTGCCGATCAGGCTCAGGAACACGAAGATTCCAACGACGAGCCAGTTCCCCAATCGCTCTCCGGGATTCATCGCTGCGACCGAAGTGAAGGCGTGAATGTAGCCGAAGAGCATCAGCACGAAGAGCATGAGAATGTGGAAGGTCTCCCGGAACGGATCGATCTTGAATCTTGCCGGTGAGAGGTACGGCAGGGCGAGCGCAAGGAGAAGCCCGAACGCGATCAGGCCCGGACCCATCCATAGGAACGTGGCGCGGGAGCCCCATCCGTCCGGCTCGCCCTCGATGTTCCAATGAATCGGAACCCGCTCGGGCAGCCGAGCGTAAACCAGCGCCGCGAAGACGGCGTCGGCGGCCGCGATCGCGATCGCCCAAACCCAGAATGCGCGAGTGCTCATTTTGATTCTCCGTCGACCGTTGGCGAGCCCTCGGGCTTCGCGAAGGTGTCGATCAGGGTCGCCAGCAGATCCTGCAGCACGGTCGTGTTCAGACGGTAGAGGATCTGCTGGCCCTGCCGGACGGCCTCCACGAGGCCGGCGCTCTTCAATACCGAGAAGTGGTGCGACATGCTCGGAGCGGAAATGGGGAACCTCTGCGCCAGCTCGCCCGCGGTCATGTCCCGCTCGTTGAGCAGCCTCAGGATCTTTCGGCGCGTGGGGTCCGCCAGGGCTCGAAACACTCCGTCCATCGCTCAGCCTATTCTTCGATATTTAGCCAACGATCTAATTATATCCCATTTCCGTCCGCGCGTTGGGACCATCGGATGGGCCGGCTTGCGCGATGGTCTGCGGATGAACCAGGATGAAGCGGTGATCCTCGCGCTCTCGATTCTATTTCAGCAAGAGGCCGCCTTCGCGGGCTGGCCGGACTCGCTGCTCGTAGGGGACCATCCGAAAGAGCGCCGGCTTCGCAACGTCCGCCAGCTGACGTTCGGTGGGCAGAACGCCGAAGCGTACTGGAGCTCCGACGGCACGAAGATCGTTTTTCAGTCTCGCCAGCCGCAATGGCCGGACGAGCAGATCGTGGTGATGAACGCCGACGGCTCGGGCAAGCGCCTCGTCAGCACGGGAAAGGGAAGGTGCACGTGCGGGTTCTTCACGCCGGACGGCAAGTGGGTCTACTTCAGCTCGACCCACGAGAAGAACGAGGGCGCTCAGCCTCCGCTGGACTTCAGCAAGGGCTACGTCTGGATGGTCAATCCGCAGTTCTCCCTGTACCGAACCAGAACGAACGATGCGCCCGGATCGAACTCTGCTTTCGAACGCATCCTCGATCGAGGCGAGTACGTCGCCGAGACGACGATCTCGCCCAACGGGAAGGAGATGTTCTTCACGGGAGCTTTTGACGGAGACCTCGAGATCTACAAAGCTCGAATAGACGGATCTGGCGTGCGCAGGCTGACGAACGAAGCGGGCTACGACGGCGGGCCGTTCGTGTCTTGGGACGGAAGGAAGGTCGTGTACCGTCGTGCGCCCCTGACGTCTCCGGAGAAGGTCCGGGAGTACAAGGACCTGTTGAAGGAGCACCTGGTCCGGCCAGGCTGGCTCGAAATCTGGATCATGGACGCCGACGGGCGAAACAAGCGCAGGGTCACCGATTTAGGGTGCGCATCCTTCGCGCCGTTTCTGCAGCCGGACGGGAAACGGATCATTTTCTCATCGAACTTCGGCGACAAGAGGGGCCGCGAGTTCGAGCTTTGGATGATCGGCGTGGACGGACGCGGACTCGAACGGGTCACTTACGAGGCCGAGTTCGACGGCTTCCCGATGTTCACGCGCGACGGAAAGCGGCTCGTTTGGGCGAGCAATCGCAACGGGAAAGTCCGAGGCGAGACGAACATCTTCGTGGCCGACTGGGTCAAGTAGTCGCATTGGGCCAATAGGACGATGCCCAGTTCGGCATGCAACAAAGGCGGCACGATCCGGGTCTCACACTTCGGCGGGCAGGAAAGTGAGGGTTCGTCAGTCTCACGGAGGGCCTGCGCGGCAAACCGGCCGCCGGCGAACGCGCATTTGACACAAATGGCCAAAAGCGCTACTCTGCAAGAGAACCGGCCGAATCCGGTCTGCCTTCAGGAGGCTTCAGGATGTTTAAGAGTCCTTCGGTTCGATGTTGGAGCGCGGTCCTTGCGACGCTCCTCCTTTCCGTCTTGACTAGTTTTTCGAGCGCGCAACAGACGAGCGCCGCTCGAAGCGCGATCGCCGCTTCCTCGCTCGCAGCCGCCGCAGCTCTGGCCGAGTGCCCGAGCCTTGCCCGCTGCGGCACCTGCGGCACGAACACGCGCTGCGGCCGCGACAGCGGGCACGCAGGCGGGCACGTCGCGAAGCCGCACGCGTGCAAGTCGTTTTCGCGATGCGGGACCTGTTATATGCAGACTCGCTGCTCCAGGAACTGCGGCCACGCAGGCGCGCACGATCCGCCTCCGAAGCACCAGTGCAAGGGAACGGCGAAGTGCTCCCGGTGCGGCCTGCAGCAGCGCTGCACGCAGAGCTGCGGACATGGAGGCGCGCACGGCCCGGTGAAGGACCATCCCTGCCGCAAGGTTCCCAAGTGCGGTACGTGCGGAACGGTCGTCGCCGGATGCACGGGCGGCAACTGCGGACACGCAGGCCCTCATGAGGTAAAGCCGCATCCTTGCAAGAAGACTGCTCAGTGCGGGACGTGCGGCACTCGCGGCGCTTGCACTGCGGGCAACTGCGGCCATGCGGGTGGCCACACGATCAAGGCGCACCAATGCCGGACGATCGGCAAGTGCTCCGGCTGCCAAAACACGGTCCGGTGCGGCCAGAACTGCGGCCACGCGGGCGGCCACAGCGGAAATTGCGGCCGGTGCAAGAAAGTGATGCCGATCAACTGACGTCGTATGGTTCCCAAGTGGCGCCCGGCAGTAGCAGCGTGCTGCGGCCGGGCGCTTGCCGTTCTGATCGATGCGGAACGCGCTGTCTTTGAGCTTTTGGAGACTGGTTTCTAGCTGGGGGGCCTTCGGACGACGGATACACTGCTCGCATGCCGAAGCAGGCCACCGCCTGTCCGCACGAGACGATTCGTCCGGAAGCGTACGCCCTGTGGCTGGCCCAGCCGGCGCACCCCCTCTACGAGGTGCTAGACGCCTACTTGCCGCCGACCGGACTCGCGGTCGAGCTAGGATGCGGCGTCGGGACCGGCGTGCTGCGGCTTCTGGAGCGCGGGCTCGACGTCGTCGCCGTGGACAACGATCCGGATGTGTTGGAAGTCCTGAAAAAGCGCCTCCCGGATGGGGCGCGGGCCATTCTCGTTGAGTCTCGGATCGAAGAATTCACTCTTCCCGCTTGCGACGTGATAGTGGGCGGGTTTTGCCTGTTCTTTCTGTCTCCGAAAGAGTTTCGAGCCCTGTGGAAGCGGATGCGCGCCGCCCTTCGACCGGACGGACTGTTCGCGGGACAGCTTCTCGGCGTGGGCGACGATTGGCAGTCGCCCCGGTACACCCGGCTAACCCGTCCACAAGTTGAAAGGCGTCTCGTGGGCTTCGAGACTTTGCACTTGGAAGAAGTGGACCGGGACGGGGAGACCATCGACGGCTCGGCCAAGCACTGGCACATCTTCCACGTGATTGCTCGCAAGCGCGGCTAGCGCTTTTTCCGCAACGGTTCGTCGGATCGAATGAGCCACACGGCGAATCGGTCCTGCGCGGTCGGTGTCCGCACCCTTTCCATCCGAAGACCATGCTCCAAGACGAGCCTATGCTCGACATCGCCGATTCTGCCCGCGCGGGTGAACACGAGCTCGCCGTCGGCCGCGGTCGCCAACTCTTCCGGATCGTCCGCCCAGCGAAGCCGGTCGCCAAGGTAAAGCTCGAGCGACGGCAGGCTCGTTTCGTCCATCCGGATCGGTCCGGCGGTCTGGGTAGCGCCCGCCGAATCCAGCCGATAGGCGATGGCGTTTGCATTCTGCGACCGAATCCAGCGGGCCAGCCGATGCGCCTCTTCTTGCCCGCTCGCGCGATAAAAGTAGAGAAAGCCGGCATGAAGCGCGATCGCGGAAAAGAGAGCCGCCGCGACGTGCGCCGTGTGCGGACGCCTGGCTCGCGACCAATCGTAGGTTCGCGCATACCGCATCGCAAGCAGCGCGGCGATCGCCGGCACCGCCGGGAGAACGTAGTGTGGAAGCTTCGCTGCGCTGAAAGTGAAGAAGACGAGCGGCGCCCACGCCCATCGTCCGAGAAACCGGCGAGCCAACTGTGCCGAGTGCGACTCGGCAGCCATGGGGGGCCGGCTCCAGGCCCGATACGCTTCGACCAGAGTCCACGGCAGAAAGCCCACCGCCAGCACGAGCGGATAGTACAACGGATGTCCCCAGGGACTGGCCCAGGAAGGCAATGCGTGGGCCTTGTCCCCTCCGAGGAAGCGCCCCCAATTCTGTTCGAGCAGGAACTCTCGAACGAACGTCTCGCCGTTCACGAGGTAACACGGGACGTACCAGCCTGCGACTATGGCCATGCAAAGCGCCAGCGCGCACAGATTCGGCCCGACGCTCCTTAGCGTCGGTCTGAGTTCGGCCTCCGCAAAGTAGGTCCATGCGAACACGGCCGCATAGAGAATCAGCGCGACCGGCCCCTTCGCGAGCACCGCCAGCCCGAGCAGCGCCCCGGAGGCCGCGCGCCTCGAGGGCTTCCCGACTGCAGATTCGAAAAGAGCAACAAGGGACCCCGCAAGACACAGAATCAGAAACGGATCGACGAGCAGCATCCTGCCTGCCGCAGCCGGCAGAAGCGACGTACCGAGCACGAGAGTCGCGCCAATTCCCGCCGCCGGCGAGACGCGCCTCGCGACGAAGAGTCCGATCACTCCGCACAGCGCGAGGGCGGCCAGCGCGGACGGCAAGCGCGGGCCGACGTTTTCCCCGAAGGCGGCTACGCTGGGCGCGACGAGCCAATAGGTAAGAACCGGCTTTTCGAACCAAGCCTCTCCGGAGTAGCGGGGCGTTATCCAGTCGCCCGACCGGAGCATTTCCGCGGAGACCGCGGCGTAGAAGCCCTCGTCCAGGTCGAACAGGCCGTATGCCCAGAACCCCAAAAGAGGAATCGCGGATACGGCAAGGGCGAGAACCCAGTCCCTTCGGTTGACCGTGTGCAACCCTCCAATCCTTCGCGAGCCAAGCGTCGTCGAGTGCTTCGCGCAAGCTCGACACTACCCTCGCCGCGTGGGTGCGCGCGCGTCGGTAAACTCGGACGCGATGTCGAAGCTCGAAGATGCAATCGAGTCGCTACGGTTCGACGAGAACGGCCTGATCCCTGCCATCGTTCAAGACGACTCGGACGGCGCGGTGCTCATGATGGCGTGGATGAACCGGGAGTCCCTTGCAGCGACTCTTGAAACCGGGCTGTGCACCTATTGGAGCCGCTCGCGGTCGAAGCTCTGGGTAAAAGGCGAGACGAGCGGACACTTCCAGCGCGTAAAAAGGATCTCCGTGGATTGCGACTCCGACACGCTCTTGGTCCGAGTCGAACAAACCGGCGCGGCGTGCCACGAAAACTACCGATCATGCTTCTTTCGGGATTTGGCCGAACACGGGCTCCGAACGAACGCGGAAAGGCTTCCCGAGTGAGAGGCCGCACGGGCTACAGAAACGAAAGCCGCCGCGAGACGTTCCCGGTTTTGACTCGCCGTCTCCCGCGGATATACTCGACCCGTGGGCGCCGCAGCGAGGCCTCGCTTTCCCTGGCTCGTGCTTTTTCTGCTCGCCGCAACGGCCTACTTGTTCTGGGGCCTGCCCCGCCACGCGCCGCCCGGGCCCGTGCAGGTCGTGTTCGAGCCGGACGACGCAGCCGTCAAGGCGGCCGAGCCGGTACCTCACGACTCCCGGCCGCAATCGTCCGAGCCCGCGCGCGAAAGCCGGGGTAGCGCCGGAAAGTGAACGTCGGCATCGTCGGCTATTCGCAGTCGGGAAAGACTTTGCTCTTCCGAGCTGTCGCGGGAGCTGCCTCAAAGGGCGACGTTGCCTCCGTTCCCGTGCCCGACCCGAGGCTCGACTTTATCGTCTCGCGCCTGAACCCGAAGAAACACACCTTCGCCACGATCGCGCTCCACGACGACCTGGACTCGGTCCAGCGCGGAGGAAAGGCGCTTACGCAGCGGTTCCTGGACGCCGCGCGACGCATGGAGCTCTTGCTGCACGTCGTTCGCGCGTTCGATTTTGCGGCCGGCTCGGAGGCTGGCGGGGGCGATCCGAAAGGGGACGTGCGGGCCCTGGACGCGGAGCTGATGCTGGCGGACCTTCAGGTGGCCGAGTCGCGCCTGGATAGCCTGTCGCGGCACCCGGAATCGCGACAGCCGGGCAAAAGCGAGTACTTGGAGCGCGCTTTTTTGGAGCGCGCCAAGGGGAAGCTCGAAGCAGAGGGTCCCTTGCGAACGTTGGAGCTCGACGACGAGGAGGCCGCGCTCGCTCGGGGCCTTCAGCTTGTCAGCGTGAAGCCGCTTGCGGTGGCGATCAACGTGGACGAGGCGCAAGCAACCCGCCCGACGGAAGCGTCCGGCGCGCTCGTCGAAAGCCTCACTCGAAACGGGGTTCCCGCGTTCGCGGTCTGCTCGAAGCTCGAAGCAGAAATCGCTGAGCTCGAACCCGCGGACCGCCCCGCTTTTCTCGAGTCCCTCGGGCTCAGCGAGCCGGCTAGCGCGGTCCTGATGCGAGCCGTTTACGAGGCCATGGGCTTGATCACGTTCTTCACGACGGTGGGCAACGAGGTTCGGGCGTGGCCGCTGCGGATCGGCTCCACCGCGCTGAAGGCAGCGGCTGCGGTGCATACGGACATCGCACGCGGCTTCATCCGGGCGGAGGTCGTGCATTTCGCGGACTTTGAAGCGTGCGGCTCGCTCTCGGCGTCTCACGACGCGGGCAAGATGCGCCTGGAGGGGAAAGAGTACGTGGTGCAGGACGGGGACATCCTGATGATCCGAAACAAAACCTGAGGCTCGCCGCTGCGCGCGATACGCGAATCGGATTTGCGGCTCCGCGCAGGGCTACGGCGCGCCGAACGGATTGTCCGGAAGCCTCCATGGAAGGGCCTTCTTTCCGCTCGAGACCAGGTGCAGCTTCAACAGGAACAACCCGATCCCGGCGGCGCCCTGCGAGTAACCCGTCTGCGCCTGGACGAGCTCGGGCCGGACGCGGTGCTCCGCTTGGGGCCACTTCATGCCGTCCGCCTCCCTAACTCCGGCTTGCAGCAAGTAATCCCCGCACGCCTTCGCGGCCCTAAGGCAGCGCGCGTCTTTCGAAACGTGGTACCAATCGCACAGCGCGTCGCCGATCCCGGCGACCCCGCAGCACATGGAGACGTTCCAGAGCCCGGAACCCTGTTTCAGGTCCTCGGCCCGAGCGTTTCTCAGGAGCCACTCCGCGCACTGTCCGGCGCGCTCAATCCACCTCTTTTCACCGGTGGCCCGCCAGAGCGAGTAGTACATCCGGATCGTGCCGGCGGGCCCGTGGCACCACCCGGCGTACGTCAAGTCCTCGCCCTCGTGATGCACCCAGCAAACGCCGCCCGCGTCCACTTTTGCGATGGATTCCATGTACTTCGCGCCTTGCCTGGCGGCTTCGAGATAGCGTGCATCTCGAGTATCGCGATACAGCTCGGCCAAAAACGTGGCCACGCCAGAAGTCCCGTGGCTGAAGTTGGGGTACACGAGCTTCGTCTGCTTGCCGATCCGCCACTTGAGCGCGCCCTCGCCAGCCGGCTCCCCCTGCCCAATCAGCCAATCCGCGCAAGCCCTCGCCAGACGCAGCGAGCGCACGTTTTCGATCTTTCGGCGCTGCAGGTCGAGGAGGGTAAAGCCAACTCCCGCCGCGCCGGAAACAACATCGGTGGAATCGCCCCACTCGCTTCGCGCTGCGTTCGCCTCAATCGAATCCAGAAACCCCGGGTACGCGAGTTCGCTCAGTGCGCTGCTCGGCTTTCCCGGTACCAATCTCCCTAGCGCGGCGCTCACGGCGGCGATGCCGCCTCGGCCCGTATACAGCCCCATGGCCGGTACGTCGGGCGCGTGCGAAGCGGACGGCGCCAAAGCGCTTCGCAAACGGCTCTCGTAGCCACCGCTAACAGCCAGCGCGCGATCGCGCAGGTTCGCGCTTCCGGCGGCGTTCGCGAGAGCGGAGCCGAGCAACACGCCTCCCGGCATGCCGTGGTACAGGGTGTCCGAGACTTGGGACGAGCCCTCGGCCGCGGGCCAGGAAACTCCGCCTTCGTTATGGGAGGCCTTCGACTCGATCCAAGTCCAGGCGGAGATCGCTCCGTCGAGGAAGGGCGTCTTCGAGGACGGCGCGAGGTCGGCCGACATAGCGAGCAAAACCACCAGCCCGGTCACGAACCAAGGATAGACGAAGCCGGTCGGTCCCGGCCCGTATCAGGCGGATTCCGCCCTCGCCTTGATCGCGTTCAGCACGTTTTCCATGTTTCGAACCACGACGCCGTGGATGACCTTCTTCACGAGCGGGCCCAGCGTCGGAACGTTGTACTCGTAGTCGAGGAAGCTGTCGAAACGAGTGCCGCCGCCTTCTTCCCGGAACCGCCACTCGCCCTGAAGCGAATCATAGTCGCCGGAGACCTGTCGGAACTTGCAGGCGTGGGCGTCGTCGTCCCAGACGTCCTCCTGCCGCCACCGCACTTTGAGCAAGAACTGCGGCACGATGCCGACCCAATCGCTCACGACCCTGCCGCCGTCGCGCTCTACGACCGTGATGGACTTCACGTCCTTCATGAACTGCGGGAACGACTCCTGGTCCTTCGCGATCGAGTAAGTCCTGTCCAGAGGAGCGTTTATCAGGACCGAGGTTTCGACCGTGGCCATTCCGCGAATGTACCGAAGCTCCACAATGCGCCGCTCGGAACGCCACGGATCGCAAGCAATGTCCGTATCGAGAATCAGAATGCGATCCGTTGGCCCCTGCTGCCGAATCCTGGCAGCGGTTTCTTGCTTGTCGTTCGCAGCATGCTACCGCTCGCCGGTCTCGAAGACTGCCGTCTTGGAAAAGTCCCCTGCCGCATTTGTCGTGCGGGAGTTCGCCGTTCCCGTCTTGATGTACCACCGCGTCACGCATCTATCCGATAGCGAGCATCGCAGCCCTCTGGCGCGGGACCTTACCGTTAGTCCCGAAGACTTCGAGGAGCAGGTTCGCTACCTGCATCAGAACGGCTTCTCGCTGCTGAGTGTGTACGACGTCCAGGAGGCACTCCTCAATCGAAGTCCGCTGCCGGAGCGAGCCGTCGCAATCACCATGGACGACGGCTACCGCGACAACTTCGAAAACGCCTATCCGATACTGAAGCGCTACGGGGCGAGCGCGACCATCTTCTTGGTCAAAAACACAGTCGGGTCCTACAAACATTTGACCTGGCCCCAAATTCTCGCTATGCGTCCGAACGGGGTGCGCTACGGCTCGCATAGCGTAAGCCATCCCGATCTTCCAAAGCTGGATGATCGGCGTCTCGCCTATGAGCTCGAAGAGTCGAAGGCATTCCTGGAGAAGGGCCTCGGGGAGGCCGTTACCGCGCTTGCCTATCCCGCCGGCAGGTTCGACGATAGGGTGGTCGAAGCAGTTCGGCGCTCCGGGTACCTGACAGGCTGGAAGAAGGGCGGTGGACCGGTGCGCCCGGACAGCGACCCGCTTCGTCTGCCGCGCGTGCGAGTGCGCGGCGGCACGTCTTTCGACGAATTCGCCCGCAAAGTTTGGAGCGGGGTGTGGACGATGCGAATGCGTGACTCGCGCGTTGTCCGCTCCAAGCGGTCTGGAGACACGGTTCGAGTAAGCTCCTAGTCTCCGACCAACGTTCGGGCGTCCGCCCATGGGCGACATTCGCGCCCGCGTTCGCGCGTCGAATGTATTGAGAGATGCTGCTTTCGCTCGTCGCCGCCGCCACGCTGCTTCCGCAAGCGCAGGCTTCCCCGCCTGCGAACCCCGACGCGGCGAAAAAGGAGGCCGAGGCCTTTGAGCTCTTCCTCAAGAAGTGGCAAGAAGAGCACAAGCAGACTCTGGACCCAAAGCACCTCGCCGAGCTTAAGCGGGACGCCGAAATGGGGCGTGAGTACAGCGCACAGGTCGAAAAGGAGCTCAAGCTAAGCAAGGACCAGGAGTTGATCGACCGCCTGCAACGGGTAGCGGACAACGTAGTGCGGGTCGCGAACGCGTCCGCCGCCAAGGCGCTTTGGGGCGACGGGCGGCTCAACCCGTTCGACTACAGATTCAAGGTCGTCGAGGGCAAGGACATCAACGCTTTCTCGCTGCCCGGCGGCTACATCTACGTTTACGAGGGGCTGCTCAAGTACGTCGAGTCGGACGACGAGCTCGCCGGCGTGCTCGCGCACGAGGTCTCACACGCCGGCTTTCGGCACCTTGCGACGCTGCTGAAGGAGCAAAGCCGATTCGACCTGTGGTCGCTGCCTCTGGTTCTCGTGTCGCTGCTGAGCGGATCGGACGCAGGCGGCCACGTGCTTCTCGCCAAGGACCTGGTCAACCAGGTCGGCCGCAGCGGGTGGAGCCAAAAGGCGGAGCACGCAGCCGACTTCGGCGCGTTCCAATACCTGCGCGGCACCTCCTACAACCCGGTCGGGCTTCTGACGTTCATGGAGCGGCTCGCGCGCGACCAGCGCGGACTGGAGGCGATCGACTGGGGGATCTTCCGAACGCATCCGCCCTCCCGCGACCGGGCGGACGTGCTCACCGCTTACTTGGGCGAGGCGGAGATTCCGATTCGGCGAAGCGAGGTTTCGACGTCGTTCCGGGCGATTGCAAAGCCCGTGGAGTCCGGCGGCGTGGAAATCGTGTTCAACGGGCGAAAGATCGTCCGTCTCGCGGGCAATGACGCCGCCGAGCGGGCGGAATCCGCTATCGGGGAGCTGAACGCATTCTTCGATCAGGTGCCGGAGCTGTTCGAAGTGCAGGTCCAGCCGGGCGGAGCGGTGGTCGGGCGGAAAAAAACACTTTTCCGTATCACGGAGGCGGACGCCGGCGCGGAGAAGACGACCCTCGAAGAGCTGGCGCAGGAGACGCAGCGGGCGCTGAAGAGGTCCCTGTTCATGCTCGGCTATCGGGTCTGGGACACCCGGTAGCCCGCAAGAGAGCGAAGCGCCGTCTTCGCTGCTTTCACGAGGCGTTCGCCGGTTTCCCGTCCGTGAAAGCCTAGAGTCGCTTCGTAGCCGCCTCGGTCGTAGTCGGCAGGTTCCAGGATGTATCCGATCCAGCCGTTCACGTTGCTCACGACCAGCACCCAGCGAAACCCGATGCCGAGCCCCTCTCGGACGATCCTGCGGCCGAGCGCGCTCGACGGCTCGCCGGGTACGCCGACGATGGCGAGTTTTCCAAGGCGCACCGCGGCCACCGTAGCGGACGTCGGCGCGAAGCTTCGCACCAGGGTTCGCGCAAGGGCATCCGGGGCGCCGTATCTTCGGGCGAACTCGGGATGCGGCGTCGCCGGCCCCAAGTCAATCGGCACCTCGGCCCAGGCAAGCGGAGCCGGAGAAGCCCATGTTGGGTTTCCAAGGTTCTCGGAGAGAGCCGCCCTGCGCTGAAGCGAATTCAAGAAGGCCTCGACTGGCGAGCCCGGCTCGCTTGCCGAAGCCAGGGGCGACACGTCCGCGATGGCGCCTACGAGGGGCAGCGCGCCGGTTTTGGCGGCATACGCCCCCGGCCAGTCGCCACGGAGCCTCATTTCTTCCGGCCCATAAAGTACGGGATGCGCGGAGAAATGAAAAAGCCGGGCGCCTCCGGCCGCGTCCGATCTCTCGCGAAGCTGAACTTTCGTGGCCATCGGGTCCGGCAAGGCAAACGGCCTGCGCTTTCGATTGATCGGAGCGAAAGACCTGCCGACGAGCATGGACGCACCGATCGCCGGCTCTTGGTCCAGCGCGTCCAGGACCGCGCTCGCGATTCGGTCCGCGTACCAGGCCTGCCACTTTCTGTCGAAGGAGGCAATACCCGGAACCTTGATCGTCATGCGCTCGTTCAGCATCTGGCTGTCGGGCGCGCAGTGCGTGTGAGTGGCGGACAGAAAGACTCGGACGTCTTTCGGCAACCGCGAGCCCACCTCTCTATGCAGGCTTTCGGGAATGGTCAACATCTCGGCGCTCACGATCGCGACGCGCTCCGACCCGTCGCCCAGCACGATCGCTCGAACCCGCAGATCGTCGCCTCCAGGCTCGAATGGGCGCTCGGGCCGCTGCGTGTATCCGCCCAGCGGAAGCGGCTCGGGAGGGACGAGCGAAACCGAAGAGGAGCGCACGGCCAGCTGGCTTGGTACAAGGCATACCGCGGCGATCAGGCTCGTCACGGCCCCGATTATGGAGCCGACGACTTCCCTGCGTGGCTCCAGTTCGACCCGCTTCGCCCGAAACCTAAAGTAGCGCGCGATGTTCGAACTCGTACTCCGCCTGACGATCGCCGCCGGCGCCGTGGGCGCGGCCCTTGCGCTGGAACGCCCTCCTTTCGATGTCGCCTGGAAGGTCGGCGCAGCCTGCGCGGCCTCCGCCTGGACCGCCTTTCTTTTGGATGCGCGCGGGTGGCGAAACTCGGGTTCCTCGGGCTTCGTCGCCGTGTGGGATGCGGCCTGCATCTCGGTTTGGCTGGCCGCCTCTGGGGTGCTCGACCGGCTCGGGTTCCTCGCGCTCGCGCCCTGCGCATACGCCGCCGCCAGGTTCGGATCGCATCCCGCGGCGATGGCGCCGCTTGCGGCATCGTCCCTGTTCGCGGCTCACTTCTGGTCTCGTCCCGGCGCGGAGCCAACCGCAACTCTCATGGCGCAGGCGGCCGGCGTTCTGATCGTAGGGCTTCTCTTCGGCCATCGCAGAATCGTGGCCACCGCGTCCACTCCGCTTACTTTGGAGCCGGTCGCGACGGACGGGCCGCCCCCTGAAGCCTACATGGACCTTCGCGACGGCTACCGCCGATTGCGAGACGCCTATCGCGACCTCGAAGCGCGATCCAGGCGCAACTCGCTTCAGGCCGCGATCTGGGAGGTGCGCCAATCCGCCGAAAGCAGGTTCTACGAGAGGCTGGCCGAGAAGCTGCGAGAGCTGTGCGGAGCGGACTCCGCCGTTCTGTACCTGCTCTGCGACTACTCGGCTCGACTGGTGGTTCGCGCCACCGCGGGCGAGCGCGCCGAGTCCGAGGCCCTGCCAACGCTGCCCTTCGATGCGGAAAGCCCGGGCGGAGACCTTAGGATCGTCGCCGAAGAGGCCGTGAGAGCCTACATGCCGGAGTCGGAGCGCGCCCGAACCGCCGGCGTTCTACTTCGGGACAAAGGACGCGTTCGGGGCCTGATCTGCCTGAAAGCTCCGGACGAGCGTCACGCCTCGGATTGCCAGGAGCGCGCCGAAGAGTCGGCGCCGTACGCCGCCGCGGCGATTTCCGAGTACGCGGAGCTTCAGGCGGCGAGAAGCCGCGCGGCGAAAGCGGAGCTTCTATACGAGATCGCGTGCATGGCTGCGGGCGCGACGAGCAAGCTTGCCCTTGCGGAACGGGTAATCGCCGGTCTGTCCGAGCTGGTCGAGGCGGACCACGCTTCCTTTTGGTGGCTGTCCGAAAAGGAAGCGATGCTCGCGTCGCACGTCGGCGAGCCCTGGAGGCTTCTGGAGAGCATGCGTTTCGGCAAGCGGCCGGGCATCAAGGGATGGCTGTCGTCCGGCGCCCAGGAACTGGCCGTGATGGACGCTTCCGAGGACGAGCGCTGTCCGCCGAGTTGGCGAGTAAAGGAGCGTGTTCGGTCGCTGGCCCTGTTCCCGGTCCGGTACGCGGACTCTCCCGCGGCATTCGTGGTCTTGGGTTGCCGCCGTGCCCACGCCTTCGATGCATCGGACCTCGAAGCGGTTCGAGTCGTCGCCGCGGAGGCGTCCCAAGCTTCCGCGCGGCTGGACGGTGCTTCGGGCTCGCGTCCGGAGCTGGCGAGCGCCGGCGAGCTCGAACGACTTGCCGGTGCAGCGCAAGAGGGCTTCGTCGTTCTCCTGGAGCCCCTGCGGTTCGGCGGCCTCATCGAGCGGTACGGCCATGCGGCGGTATTGCATGTTCAGCGCCAGTACGCGTTGCGGCTGCTCGCCAGACTGCCTGCCTCGGGCCGCCTGGCGAAGCTTTCGGAGGGCGCGTTCGCGGCGCTGCTGCCCAATGCGGACGAGGACGGCGCGCGGAGCTGGGCGAACGAGGCAGCGGCTCTCGCTTCGTTCATCGCGCTGCCCGAAAGCCACGGGATGTCTCGGACTCCCCTTGCTTACCGAACCCGGGCGATGCCGGCCGGCGAGTACGCTGCGAATCGATCGCGCTCGAGCGCGTGAGGATTCCCTGCGGCCGCAACCCAGAATGCCTTGTTCGAGAGGGCCGGCTGTCGCGCTACTTCGCGCCGATCAATTTCGCGTAGGCGTCGACCACCTTGCGAATGTAGTTTTGGGTCTCGCGGTAGGGAGGGACTCCGTTGTGCCTTCGAACCGCGCCGCTGCCCGCGTTGTAGGCGGCGAGCCCAAGCACGAGCGCCTCGAAGCCGCTCTTCGTTTTCGCGTAATAGCGCTCGACGTGTCCCCTGATGACCCGCACCGTCCCGTACAGGTTTTGCATGGTGTCGTAGGCGTTCGTGATCCCCATGCCGCGAGCCGTGCCGGGCATGAGCTGCCCCAAGCCCATTGCCCCCGCGCGCGACGTGGCGTCCGGGTTGAAGCCGCTCTCCACAAGCACCATCGCGAGGATCAGCCGCGCGTCGACGCCGTACCGAATACTGAAGCCGACGATTCCTTCCGCGATCTTCCAAGCCTCCGAATCGGACAGCCGCTTGTTCCTGCCTTTGATGAACGCGGCGTAGTGAGGCAGAACCTCGTGCGTCGGGAGGCTCCAATCCTTTCCCGACGCCTTCGAAGGCGGCTTCTTGGCGGCCCGCTTGGCCCTCTCCGCGGCCGCTTTCCGGCGCGCCTCTTCCTCGATGCGCGCAATCGAGTGGTCCGGAGCGGCGCCCAGGAGACGCGACGACATCGGCGCGTATTCCTCCGTCCGCTCCGCGCGAAGCATCAGGCGCGCGGGAACGGAGTTTCCGACGAGCCATTCGGGAATGAATTCGGCTTCTATGGAGAGGCTGTCGCCGTCCGTGCGCTCCACCATGAGCACGTTGCGCTCGCCGATCGTGAGCGCGCCTTTGACGACCCCCTTCACCTCCATCGTGCGAACGCCGACGAAGGTCTCGAGCGCTTGCACGCCGACCGCTTGGGTGATCCCGTGCTTCTTGCGCAGCGCGAGGTATTCGTCGAGGCTCTGAGCGCTCGCGACGCCGGTAGCAAGGGCTAGGCTGGTTAGAAGCTGGGTGATTCTCCGCATCGTCCGGGGTGTCCGGCCGCGCCGCCGTCGGCCTCCGGCGACGGCTGGTCTCCGCATGCGCCGCGCAGATCGCGCGGCTCCCGTTCGCGGCCAAGATCGCTCTGGCGGAGAGATCGGGATTCGAACCCGAGAAGGAGGTTATCCCCCCTTACCCACTTAGCAGGCGGGCGCTTTCGACCACTCAGCCATCTCTCCGTGGAGGCCATTCTACATCATCGGACGTGCCGGCCGGAACCCAAAGTTGGCCTCGTTGCGATTCGCGTCGTGAAGCCAGGGATTCTGCGCTATCCTAACGGAAAGGGAGATACGCGATGAACTGCCTCATCGCTCTGGTTGCGCTGGCCGGGGGCTCGCACGCCGAGCCTGTTCCGGTTCTGGGCCAGGAGGGCGCGCTTTCGGCCAAGGTGACCTTCGAGGCCAGGGCGGCCTCCGCGGACCGCGTCCTGGAGGCGCTCTCCGAAGCCTGCGGGACCAGGCTGACGTGCTCGACGGCCGTCGCGAAGGAGGTCCTCGCCGTCAAGGTTCGCGAGGCGCCGCTCAGCGAGCTGATGGACCGGATCGCCACGGCGGCTTCCGCGGTCTGGCGGCGCGAAGGGTCCTCGTACAGGCTGATCCGAACGCAAGAGATCGAGAAGCGAGAAAGGGAGGCTCACTTCCAAGCGCGACTCGAAGCCATTCGAAAGGCGCAGGAGGCGCTGCGGGAGCGGATCGCAAAGCTTCCCCCCTTCGACACGGAAGAAGCCCGCCAGATCGGCATCCAGGCGCAGGTTCTCGTCGACCGCGCCCGGCAGGAGAGGGAGAACCTCGGACAAAGCTTCTGGAACCAGCAGCAAGCCCTTGGCGACAGACTGCCCTCGGGCCGCTTGGCGATGCGCCTGGCGGCGCTGCTCGACCCCGCGATCCTCGCGAGCGAGCTCGGACCGACGAAGATCGCCTTTTCCTTGCGCCCGAACCGGATGCAGAAGCCGCTTCCCAAGCAAGCGGAACACGCGCTCGCCGAGTTCGCGCGGGAGTCCGCGGTGATGCTGGACGCGCAGCCGCAGCGGCCGAACGCCGACGACGTCTACAGTTTCGGTCCCGCGCTCTTCAACTACTTTCGCCCCGTGCAGACCGCCGATGCCAGCCCCGCCAGGCTCGTCGTGCAGGCCCGGTCTTGGTCGTGGGCGGGCCACTCGTATTCGGTCACCGCGTACGTCGCGAACTCCTCGGGCCGGATCCTGGCCGAGCCCGAATTCACCTTGCAGTCGGAACAGGCGGCGCCGGGCGGTGCGAGCGTTCCGGCCGCCAAGCAGGGCGAGCCGGACATCGAATTGTCGCCATTGTCGAAGGAGCTCTCCGAGAAGATCCGTCGGCTGGTGGACTCCAGCAATTTCGCAGGTAGGCCCGCGCTTAGCCCGGGGCTGAAAGAGGTCTTCTTACACCCGGAAAGCCGCGACGTCGGCGAGCTGGTGGCGACCGACGCCGCATTCGCAATCGCCAATTCGAACGGCACGAACCTCGTTGCCTGCCTCACGGACGTGTTCTCGCTCTACAGCGTGTGGATGCTCGGAACGGGCACAGTAAAGCCCTCTCAGGTCTCGAGCGAGCTCGGAAGCACGCGGACCGGCATGTCGGAGCGGACCGTGGGCGGATGGACGCTGCTGCGGCCAGCGCGGCCCTACGAGAGCCGTCTGCAAAAGGCGGACCGCGCTGCGCTAGGCAGGCTCCTTCGGGAAGCCGCTCAGATGGACAGAGTTTCCATAGACGCGATGGCCCAGTACGCTCTCACCTGCCAACTAGATCCCGATCAGACGATCGCCATACCGCTGCTCATGGTCGTTGCGCCGGAAGGTTCGCGAGACGTCGGGAACTCAAATTGGGAAACATTGAAGCTCCACGGCAGCCTGACGCCCGGACAGCGGCGCGTGCTGGCTTCCGGCGGCCGTCTGCAGTACCCGCAGCTGTCGCCGATGCAAAAGGCGCTCGTGGAACGGATCGTGTACGTCACGGGCGACATGATCCATGAGGCGAGAGGCGCACAACCGATGTACGACGGCGACACGCGGATTTACAGCCACCACACCCTCCTGCGCCTGCCCACGGAGCGCTTTCCCGACGGCTTGCCCATAGGAACGGCATTGAGGCTCAGCGTCCGGTCTGAGACGGCCCTGTATCTCAAAGGCACCTTGGACGGCCGGCCGGCCAGTCGCGAGACCACTCCGGAAGGGTACGCGTATCGGCTGTTCGAGCTGGAGTCGCCGCGGGGCCAGAGCTGGGAGCAAAAGTGGGAGTTTACGGAGTTTCGGTGCGGCGAAAAGACCACATACGATTACGCGATCGAGCTGGGAGAGGGCCGGGAGCTCGGCCTGCGGCTGTCGGAGTCGGGGAGCAAGTCGGCGCCCGTGTCGAGCCACGAGAAGCTTCCACCAGAGGTTCTTGCAAAGATCCAGGCTCAACTGAAGACCCTTCGGGACGCTGCGAAGAAGAACCCTCCGCCTCCTGGGCGGCTCGCCCCATAGTGTCCCTAACCGCGTTACAACTTCACGAACTTCCGCATTGCGGCAAGCTTCTTCGGCCCGATTCCCTTCACCGCCAGGAGTTCGTCGACCGAGGTGAACCCTCCATGGACCTTCCGGTAGCGAAGGATCTCCTGCGCGATCACCGGCCCTACCCCGGGAAGCCTGTCCAGCTCCGACGCCGAGGCCGTGTTGAGGTTGATCGAGCCCTCCGCCGGCGTCTTCGATGAGCTTCCGCCGCCGGACTTAGGCGCGGCCCGCGCGGACTTGTAGGGGCTGTCGATCGAAGGCCCGCCCGCATACGGTCCCTCTTGTTCGGGCCCGCTCGAAGCGGGCGGCTCTCCTCGCTTTGGGACGAAAAGCTGCGAGCCGTCCTGGAGCCGCGCAGCCAGGTTGATCTGCTCGAGGTCGGCGTCCTTAGCTTCCCCGCCCGCGGCACCGATCGCGTCCGCGACCCTGCTGCCAGGCTTCAGGGTGTACAGGCCCGGCTTGGCCACCGCGCCCGCGACGTGGACGACGGGAGGCGAGGGGTCGGCCGTCTGCGCCGGGCTTTCGGAGCTTCCTGCCGCGGCGCTCGCGCCGAATCGGGAATCCGGAGGCCGAACTACGATATCGGGCGTGCCCTTCAAGTGCTGTGTGCCCACGAAGCCCGCAACGCCGAGCAGCGCGGCGACCAGCAGCACATAGCCGAGGCGCTCCCTCGGAGAGAGCTGCGTGATCATTTCGAAGACGAGTTCTTGGAGGAACGGGAGAATCCCTCTTTGATATCGCTCAATTCGATGCAGATTCCCTATCGCTTCGCTAGACCGTGTACTCCAAGGGCACATCCGGCGCGCCCTGCTCGAGCATCGCGTGACGCCAGCCGCGAACGCTGACGAGGCAGCTCTCGACCCCCAGCGCGAAGAGGAATCGCTCCAAGATCAGGGCGCCGGCGTGCAGAGTCTTTTCGCGGCCAGGCTCGATGCCCACCAGGGCCGCGCGCTCGGAAACGGAGAGCTCGCAGAGCCGCTCCATCGCTCGGCTCACCTCCTCGTAAGCCAGCGTCGCGCCGTGTACGCGATCCGGGTCCCACGGCTCGATCCTGTCGCGCACGGTAACCAGGTTCGTCGCGGAAGCGCCGATTGCGATCGAAGCGCCCGCCTCGCCTGGCCGGAACCGGACGCCGATCGCTTCGTCCACGTCCCGAGCCGCCCGAATGCGAGCCAGCCCGTCCGGACGCTCGTCCCGAAAGGCGCCCGAAAGCAGCGCCAGCGTGCCCATCGAGAAGCTGCGGAGAAAGCGAACGCTCCATCCGCAGCGGGCCGCGGGGTCCCGGGCGCCGACGACGCACTCCGTGCTCTGTCCCCCGACGTCGATCACCGACAAAACATCCTGTCCGTCCGCCAGCCGGTCCGCCGCTGCAGCGAGGAAGCCGAGCGTCGCCTCCTGCTCTCCGCTGAGAACGGCGAGCGGAGTGCCCTGATCCCTTGCGCGCCTCAGGAAGTCCTCGGCGTTCCGGGCGATTCGGAGCGCCATAGTGCCGGCGGCTTCGACCTTCTCGGCGCCGTGCGACGTCGCGGAGTCGAGTCCTCGCCGCATGGCAGCCAAAGTGCGAACCTGCGCCGCTTCGTCCAGCACGCCCGATTCCGCAAGGCCCTCGCCCAGGCCCGTCACTTCGGACGACTCGAAAACCTGGCGCCATGCGCCGCCCGCTCGCTCCCCCACGACGGTGAGCACGGAGTTCGAGCCCACGTCGACCACGGCCCTGCGCACGACGCGAGTGTACACGGGCAATTGAACGCGCTCGTGCGCAGGACCGGCGTGCAAAATGGGCGCGTGGCGAAGCTGCTAGGAATCGACGTGGGAACGTCCGGCGCGAAGGCGCTTCTGATCGACGAGCGCGGCCAAGTCCTTCGCGCGGCTTCCGCATCGTATCCGTTGCTCGCCCCGAAGCCGCTGTGGACCGAACAGAACCCCGAGGACTGGTGGCGCGGCGTCTGTTCGTGCATTCGGGAGATCGGCGAGCCCGCCCCGGACGCGATCGGGCTTACCGGCCAGATGCACGGCGCGGTATTCCTGGATCGCGAAGGCGCGCCTCTTCGTCCCGCGATCCTCTGGAACGACCAGAGAACAGTCGCGGAGTCGGAGGAGATCGACCGGCTGGCCGGCGCGGAGAGCGTGCGTCGGATCACGCGCAACCCCCCGCTGACCGGATTCCAGGCGCCGAAGATCCTTTGGCTGCGTCGAAACGAGCCGGACAACTTCGCGAAGACGGCATTGGTGCTTTTGCCAAAAGACTACATTCGGCTGCGCTTGTCGGGCTCCTCATGCACGGACGTCAGCGACGCCAGCGGCACGGCGCTCTTCGACGTGCCGGCGCGCGATTGGTCCGAAGAGCTGTTTCTATCGCTCGGCCTGCCCCAGTCCCTTGTTCCCCAGGCCTATGAGTCTTTCGAGGTTTGTTCCGAAACGAACGGCGAGGGCGGCTTGGATAAGGGGCTGCCGACTGTGGCGGGCGCCGGCGACCAGGCTGCCGGCGCCGTCGGAGCCGGAGCGGTCGTGCCCGGGCTCGTGAGCGTCAGCCTCGGAACGAGCGGCGTGGCGTTCACCGCTCTTGAGGCCCCCAGCTTCGACCCCGGCGGAGCGGCGCACACGTTCTGCCATGCGAACGGCGCTTGGCATGCGATGGGGGTGATGCTTAGCTGCGGCGGCGCGCTCGAGTGGTTCCGCAGCGTGTTCGCACCGGCGATGTCCTTCGACGAGCTTGCAGCGGCCGCATCGCATGCGCCCCCCGGAGCGGAAGGGCTGTGTTTCCTGCCGTATCTCGCGGGCGAGCGGACGCCGCACAACGACCCTACCGCGCGCGGAGCGTTCGTGGGCGCAACGCTCGCGCATCGCTTCGAGCACTTCGCAAGGGCGGTCTTCGAAGGCGTCACGTTCGGCCTTCTCGACTGCATGGGCACGCTTCGAGAGTTGGGCGCGTCGCCCGAATCGCTGCGAGTGACAGGGGGTGGAGCAAAGAGCGGTTTTTGGGTACAGATGCTTGCCGACTGCTCTAGGCTGGCGTGCGGGGGTCTGGCCGTCGACGAGGGCCCCGCGTTCGGAGCGGCGATCCTTGCGGGAGTGGGTATCGGGTTGTGGCCGGACGTCGCCACCGCCTGCTCCGAAGCGGTTCGTGAGAAGGAAGTCACGATGCCGTCCGGCATGGACTATTCTGCGGCTTATCGTCGTTATGGCGAGCTTTACCCGTCGCTTTCGTCGTGGTTTTCAATGCCTTAAGCGCCGTTTCCGCCCCGAATAGGGCATGCCGGCAGGCTCGAAACGATTCAGCTATAATGGGCTCACGTTCCCCGGGGGGAAACCCTTACTACGAGATAGCACACATGCCAATCGACGAAGAAACGACGCCGGCCGGCGCCCCAGTCGGAGGTGCCGGAGCCCAAGAGCCTTCGCCGGTGTCCCAGACCGAGTCCAGCGCCGAGGAAACCGATCGGCAGCGCGACGAATCCGAGGCCGCGGTCGCTACTGCGATAGGGACCGATTCGCAGGCGGAATCCCAGGAATCCGCGGCAGTTGATCAGATCGCCGTTTCGGCGCCCGTGTCCAGCGACGATTCAGCACAGGATCGGCCGTCGCCTGCGGAGCCCGAGGGCGAGGGGCAGGAAGCGCAGGTTCCCGAGCCCGCGGAATCCGCACCGGTAGCCGAGCCGCCCATTGTTTCCGCCGCGGAAGAGGCCCCCGCGGCTGCCGAGCCTGAGCCCACACCGGAGCCCGAACCTGAAGCGCCTCGCTCCGACGCGGAGCTCTTCGAAGCCGCCGTGGACGCCATGGACGCCGAACAGTCGATGGAGGGGCTCGATTCCTCGTTCAAGAAGCTCACCAAGGGCGACCGCGTGGAAGCGACCGTCATCCAGGTGGACAGCGATCGCGTATTTGTCGATTTGGGCACTAAGGCGGAGGGGATCGTCCCGATTGCCGAGCTTACGGACGACCCGATCGGACACGCATCCGAGCATGTGAAGGTCGGAGACAAGATCGAGGTGGTCGTGCTGCGGCCGGAGGGCGCGGAAGGGAACCCGATCGTCTCCAAGAAGCGTGCGGACTTCGAAAACGCCTGGCTTCGCGTAGAGCATGCCTTTGAGAAGGGCGAAATGATCACGGCCCCGGTGATCGACCGCGTGAAGGGCGGCCTCGTAGTCGACGTAGGAGTGCGCGGCTTCGTCCCGGCGACCCACGTGGGCACGGGGAGGCTTCGGAACATCGACCGCTACGTGGGCCAAACCCTGGACCTTCGAATTCTGGAAATAGACAGGGAGCGGAAGAAAGTCGTCCTCTCGAACCGTCAGGCGGAAGAGTTGCGCCGCGCAAAGGCCCGCGAGGAGATCTTCGAGAAGGTGAAGCCGGGCGACGTGCTGGACGGAACGATCCGGAGGCTAACGGACTACGGCGCGTTCGTGGATTTGGGAGGCGTGGACGGTCTGCTGCACATCAGCGAGATGAGCTGGATGCGGATCACGCATCCTCGGGAGATGTTTCGAGAAGGGAACAAGATCCAAGTGATGGTGCTGCGCCTGGATAAGGACGCGGGCAAGATCAGTCTCGGCCACAGGCAAGTACTTCCCGATCCATGGAACCTGATCAAAGAGAACTATCGCCAGGGGCAGAAGCTGACGATCAAGATCGGCCGGTTAGTCCAGGCCGGCGCGTTCGTCAAGCTTCCGGAAGGGGCGGAAGCGTTCCTTCCGCTCAGCGAAATGTCCGTTCGGCGGCTCAAGAAGCCTACGGACGCGGTTGCGGAAGGCCAGGAGATCGAGGTTCAGATTCTCGATTTGAAACCGGACGACAGGCGCATGGTTCTCTCCATCCGGGCGCTGGGCGGGGGCGCAGGCATGGCCATGCCCGCCGCGACGTTCGTGGAAGACGAGCGGGAAAGCCGCCGACTGGGCGGAAAGAAAAAGAAGCGCGGGGGCCGTCGGCAAGACGAAGAGGAGCTGGAGGATTACATCGGCCGGCGCAGCTTCGGCGGAGGCGGAGTGACGATTGGCGAGCGGCTGGGCATGCTCCGTGGATTCGGCACCCGAGAAGAAGAGGAGCTGTCCGAAGAGCCGATCGCGGACGCCCTAGAAGAGATCAAGGCGTCGGACTCCGAGGCCTCGGACGAAACTCCCGTCGCGGAGTCCGAGACCGATGCAACGCCTAAGGAGGCGGAGCCCGAACCCTCAAAAGAGGAAGTCGAGAGCGAGCCCAGCGCGGAGGCCGAATCGGAGGCGGAAGGGGATGCGGCGGCAGAGCCCGAGCCATCGGACTCCGGCGAGCCGGCTCCGGAAGCAGGCGAGGATGGGGAGAAGCCCGGCGCTTCCGAGGCGAGCTGACGGCCCCAAGCAAACGGCGAGGCCGCGCGAACAGATTCCACTGAGGATCTACTTTACGGGTTCGCACGACTCATGAGGCGGATTGCGGTAACCGGAGGCATCGCCGAGGGCAAGTCCACGGTGCTGTCATACATCGCGGATGCCGGGGTACCGACCGTGTCCACCGACGAGCTCTCTCGCGAGGTTTGGAAAACTCCGGAAGTTCAAAGTGCGGTCGCAGCATCGCTCGGCGTCGAGCCCCCGGTGCGCCGGGAAGTCGCTCTGCAAGCGCTTGCTGTGGATTCGGACATTCGGCGCCAGATAAACCGCATCACGCACGCGCGAATCCTCGATCGGATGCTGCGGCGGTCCGAGCCCGTCGTGGAGGTGCCTCTGCTGATCGAAGCCTGCCTTCAGCCGCTTTTCGACCGCGTATGGGTCGTCACTTGCGGTCCGGAGGAGCAGTTTCGCAGGCTCGTCGAAAGGCTCGGGGCCGAAGAATCCGCTTCGCGGCTGATCGCGAGCCAGCTACCTTCGGAAGCGAAATGCGCCTTCGCGGATAGAGTCGTGCGAACCAATCTCGACAAGCGCCGCGTCCACGCTTATGTATCCGAAGCCATCTTTCTCGACATAGGTTAGATCGTTGCGCTATCCTGGGCCGCATGCTATACTGCACGCGATTTCGCGAAGGAGGCGGTCCGGGTCGAGCGGTTAGCCCGCGAGCCCGTGGGGGTCCGCTTCGAGCGCAACTGGGAACTGCAGGTACGTCCCGATTGCAATGAGCGAAAGGAACGAGGTCTGACAAGGAGGACTCGTGATAGTGAGGCGGTTCATCGAAAGTTTTCTAGGGAGGGCGGTGTGCAACGTCACGATCCTGGCGCTTGTGCTGCCTTCCCTTTCGTTCGTATTCGCAGGCAAAGTGGACGCGCAGGTCCAGCAGGCGCCTACCTGGGCTGTCGTGGACTTCGTGTGCACCGACAAGGCGATCGGCAGCGCCGCCGCGGAGGCGGTGCAGAGCGCCCTTGCGCGAACGCCCAACATCGACATCGTTCCCAAGGAGACGGTAGATCGTACGATCGTCAGCTTGGGGCTACAGTCGCCGGTGACCGAGCTGACGAGCCTGCTCCGGCTCGCCGGCGAGCTTCGGGCTTCGACGATCGTTACGGGCGAAGTGAAGGCCTGGCAGGTCGAGCGCGTAGGCGGGGGCAAGAAAGCGGACGTCATCGTGCGCGTCGTCGTGCGCGACGTAGCTTCCGGCCTTCCGATCAACGGCGCGGCACTGCAGGCTTCATCGAGCGTACGCACCGGCGACGCCGAGGATATGACGGTTATCAACGAAGCGTTGACGATTGCGGCGTCTCGCGCCGTGGCAGAGATTCAATCGAAGACGCTCCCGACGGCGACCGTGTTGAACACGCTCGAAAGAACCGCTCTGATCAACCAGGGCACGCGAACGGGCTTCAAGGTAGGAATGGAGCTTATCGTTACTCGCGGACGGGAGCAGGTTGCGACCGCTCGCGTCAGCGATGTGGAGCCCGACAGCTCGATCATCACCATCGAGCGCTCGATTAAGGGCATTCAGCCGGGCGATCGCGTTCGCGCCGTGTTCGATGTCGCCGACCCGATTCCGACGATTCGCCCCGACGGCCGCATCGCGACGAAGCACCAGCGAAAGACCGGGAAGCGCTCGGACTTTGGGACGCTGTTCATCGTGCTGGCGCTCGTCGGCGTGCTCATGACCAACGGACGCAGCAAGAACTTCCAAGCCGCGGAGGACTTCAAGTCCGAAGCGACCCTTTGGCCGAACTTTTCGGGCGTGCCAGCCGTGCGCCTCACGTGGCGGCGCGACCTGTTCGCCAGGGGCAACTCGCATCAGGTTCAGTGGCAGTTCTATCGCCACGACGTGCTGGGTACTCCGGTGCTGGTCGTGCCGGGGCACTTCAGCGAGGGCTTCGACGACAGCTCGCCCGCGAGGACCATTACATACGCGGATTTCAACGGGCAGGTCGGTGGAAACACCTGCGACTTCACCTCCCTGCCGTCCGCGGACGCGGACGTGGCGGGCGTCATACCCGGCCGGCAGTACAACTACGAGATCGCGCTCGTGTACCGGATCGCAGCGATCGACCTTCCCGGCGGCGGCACCACGGGAGGAACCGGCGGAACCACCGGCGGCGGACCAGGAGGCACCACGGGAGGAACCGGCGGAACCACCGGAGGAACTTTAGGCGGAACGACGGGTACCACGACCACTACGGGCGGCACGACTGGAGGCACGACCGGAGGCGGGACCACGGGCGGAGCGCAATGCTTCTTCATATCTCCGCGGCAGGTCTCGCGCGGCATCGCAACGCCGGTGAACCGGGCCGGCCTGGTTTCGCCACAGTCGAACGCAGTCGTGACGATCGACGTCCCGTTCGTGTTCGACTCGGTTGTGAACCCGGTATTCCCGATGACCGCCGAGTACGCGCTGCAGATCTCTTCGAACCCGAACTTCCCGAAGAACCAGTCTATCGTGCTGGCGAAGGTGACGCGAACGGACATCGGGCAGCTTGCTATCACTCCCGCGGACTATCGCGCGGGTGGCAAGCCCCCGCTGCTGACCCAGCTCGTTCAGAAGTTCGGCTCCTCCCAGACGGAGTTCTTCTGGCGTATCGGCGCGAGGAACTTCGCGGACAATCCGGGGCCCCAGCCCGATCCGAGCGGCGAGCGATTCGTGTTCGGCGCGAACCGGCGCTTCACGATCCCGTCTCCGCCTCCGCCTCCGCCCGCATCCGATCGAATCGGCGGCAAGGGAGGCAAAGGCGGCGGCTCCACCGGAAAAGGTTCCGGAATCGGAACTCCGTAACGACTCAGGCCCCCGTTCGTTCCACGAACGGGGCCTCTCGACCCAACAGAGAAGGCAAGAAGGAAGGGAAATGAAAGCACGCTATGCAAGAGCGCTCTTCGCGGCGGCGTTCACGGTCTTGTTCGCAGGGGTAGGTTCGGCTCAGATCGGCACGGGCGACTGGGGATTCCAGTGCATTGACCCTGATAACATGATGCCGAGATCGGACGATTACGCCGTAATGGGAATCGGAAGCGCGCTGATGCGCGTCCATCACGGGCTTTCGGGAACGACCACATATGGCGGCCAGAACGGGCCATGCTACGGGCCCACCGCGGTTACCCTGAATATGCGCGGGCGCATCGGCTTCATGTATGGCAGCGACGGCTCGATTCAAGACCAGTACCCCGCGGACCCAGCGAACAGCTCGTTTAGCGACAACTTCATGACGCTTACCGTCGGCATGCCGGCCGATCCTGGTGGCCATTACTCTTATGTCACCACCACCAAGAACGGCACGCGCACGCTCTATGGAGCGAACCCTCTCTCCTTGGCGTTCGTGGGCGCATCGAATCGTTATTGGTACAGCCAGAGCACGAACGACAACGTGTTCGTTCAGCTTCGCTGCGACGTGGTCGGGGACGCCGCTCGCCTTCAATGGACGCTTACGAATCTGGACGCCGACCCTGCGAATCTCGGACTGTGGTTTGGCGCGATCATCGGGATGCTCACGAATCCCTTCGACTTCGTCGTTGACAGAAACGGCGCGAATCAGTCGGGCTTGGGCCTTCCAACTCTGACGAGAGCCTTCTCGGCAAAGGAGGGCCATCTGGTCCTGCCCGTTGGAAAGCCGCCTCGCACGGAACAGCGGCTCGTGCGCGCCATCGATCCCGCTAACTTCCCGAGGTTCTTCGACTGGCAGTTCGGCCAAACCGCGGGCTTCGGATGGCGCATCGACAACGGCGCGACGGAGGCCACGAAGGACCTGCAAGGCAACAGCGACGCGACCGAAGCCGCCGAAAACGTATTCGGCAACGGCGAGGTCTTCGTGCTTGGCGGGCCCGGCGGCGACCCGACTTTTCCGGACTTCATCTTCGGCGACGTCTTCTGGCTTGACAATCCCGGATTCATTCAGAAGTTCGCGGAGACGCCGGTTCCAGGAAACGGCGGCCAGAGAACGATCGTGCAGTACCTGCGAACGAACTGGGGCGTTTCGAACTACGCGCTGCCGTACGCGGTCGTGGTGGACGCTCCGCAGCTCGTCGCGTACGATGCGGACAACGTGAACAGCCTTCGCCCGAACCCAATGGCGATCCGCGTCTACGTGGACAACTACGGGTACGGCGTGATCAACCAAGAGTTTCCTCTGGAGGACGTGAAGGTCAAGCTGACCCTGCCGCAGGGAATCAACTTGGCGCCTGGCGAAGTCGCCGAGAAGATCATCCCCCGCGTCGAGCCGAAGCAGATCGTCAGCGTGGACTTCAACATCGAGGCGGACGGAATCGAGTTCGGCAACCTCGAATACACCGTCGTCGTGGACCCGTTCCCCGGCAACCCGAACAACCGCAAGACGCTTCGCGGCGTCGTGCGCGTCGCGACCACGCCGAGGGTCAACCTCGTGGAGGGCGCGAACCTCATCACGGTTCCGTGGCAGTTCCAGGACACGTCCTGGGAGGCGATCCTTGGATTGCAGACTCCGATCGATTTCACCGCTTACAAGTGGGATCCCGAGCAGAACGGCTACGTCGTGTCCACGAACGCGGAGCGCGGAAGGGCCGCCTGGATCGTGACCAACGCGGACTTGGGCTCGTGGGTGCTTCAGAGCAACCCGCAGCTTCCGCCGGACCTCATCAACGGCGCGCCGGTGATCAACCTCGAGTCCGGATGGACCCACGTCGGAAACCCGTATCCGTATTCGGTTCCGCTCGGACAGATCGTGGGCGTCAGCGCCTCGAACCCGCAGCAGTCCTACACGTGGGCGCAGCTGGTTCAGCAGGGCATCGTGAATGGCGCCGTAGTGTTCTGGGATACCGCCAATCAGGACTACGTGTTCGTGCAGGGCAGCGACGAGCTGCTGCTGGCGAATCGCGGCTACTGGGTCCACATCAACACCATCGAGGACGTAGCCATCCGCTACCCCGAAGTGTTCATCCCCTTCCTGCCCGGAAGCTTCCGCAGCTCGAACGAGAGATGGGTGCAGACGGACAAGCAGTGGAGGCTCCAGCTCGCCGTTCGGTCGGCCAAGTCCCACGACTCGCAGAACTACCTCGGATTCGCAAAGACAGCGGCCGACGCTCGCATTCTGCGGCTCGTCGAGCCGCCGATTTCTCCGGTGCACGACGTGCAGCTCGCCATCGAGGAGACCGTCAACGGCCGCCCGATGCGGCTTGCGCAGTCGCTGACCGAGAAGGCGACGCGCAGGGCCTGGAAGGTGTTCGTGTCCAATAGCCAGCCCGGAGCAGTTACAATCACGTGGCCGAACCTTTCCACGGTTCCCAAGAACCTTCAGTTCCGAATCACGGACTTGGCCACGAACGAGACGCGGAACCTTCGCCAGGCGTCGGGCTACACGTACAACGTGGACGGCCCGTCGATGCGGGAGTTCCGTCTGGAGGTTTCGCCCGGCGTGCCCGCAAAGGCCGTTATCGGCAATGTGGTCGTGTCCCGGGCCGGGCGCGCGGCGAACGCGCCGTTCGCGATCAGCTACACGCTGTCCACGGAGGCCGCCACGACGGTCCGAATCCTTTCCGGCGCCGGACGCGAAGTGTTTACGGTCACTCGCGGCCGCGCGGACCGCGCAGGCGAGAACTCGGTGACTTGGACGCTGAAGGACAACGCGAACCGCACGGTCGCCCCGGGCTCTTACAGGGTGGAAATCCTGGCGGAGACGGTCAACGGCGAGCGGGTTCGCAGGATCGTTCCGATCAACGTAGTCCGATAGCGAGGAGCGTTACGGAAGTGGCGGACCGGTCCGGCTCGGACCGGTCCGCCGTGGCTTGAGCGTTTTGAACCATGAACGAACGGACCGGCGTCGTTAGGTTAATGCGGGCTCTTTTCCGCATCGGTTCGGTGTCCTTGGCCTGCGTCCTATGGGCATGGGCGCTTGGCGACTCGGGCGTCATGCGGCTGACGAGCTTCCCGACGATCTCGGTTGCGGACGGCAGAAGCACGATCACGGTGTCGGCCGAGATTCGAGACACGAACGGCAAGCTGGCCACGGACGGCACGCGGGTCGTTTTCTCCACCACTTTAGGAAGCTTCCGGGAGCCAGTCGTCCAAACCGAGCAGGGTGTCGCGCGCGCCGTGCTCGTCGCAGGCTCGATTCCGGGCATGGCGAAGGTGACGGTCACCGCGGTCGCTTACAACGCCACTTCGACGCACGAGATCGAGTTCGTCGCCGACCGGGCCCTTTTGGCCTCGGCCAAGGACTTCATCGAGGTCGTCGCGCCGCAGTATCTGATGTACAGCCTGGACCAGCGAATTCTCGGCGCTGCGGACCCGTCGGGCGGCGTGGCGCTGCAATACAAGGAGATCGACATCCGCGCGGAGGACCTCCAGCTCACGGTGCCCACCTATGAGGTCCGGGCTCGCAAGGCCACCCTCAAGATGGGCCGTATTCAGGCCAAGTTCGACGAGCTGTATCTCAAGCTCAACGAGCGGCGAGGCTTTGGAACCACCTCGATGCGCACGCTGTCGGCGTTTCCCGTCTCGATGGGGGCGTTCTCGGTGGGAGTTCCGGAAGAGAAGGACCGGTACGGGATTTATGAGGTCCGTTTCTCAGGAATCAAGCCTCTCACCGACCCGCTTCCGCATCGGGCGTTCGAGTTCGAGGACCTCAGCGAGTCCGCCTCTTCCATCAACGCGAAGAAGGCGGTCGCCTATCCGCGCAGGCAGGTGCAATTCCATCAGGCCGACATCTACGTAGGCGCGGCCAAGGTGCTCACGCTTCCGCTCTTCCAGGTGAGCTTGTACGGGCAGACGCCGATCCTGACCGAGCAGATCGTCAACGTGTACGACAACCAGGTCTCCGTCAACTATCCGCACTATCTGTCTCTCAAGCCGGGACAGACGAGCCTGTTGCGGTTCCGATGGGGGGACCGCTACGGCAGGGGCTACTCCACGACCAATGGCGCGAGCCTCGACTACGAACTGAACTGGTATCGGGGCGACGACATGGAGGGCGGCTTCACGATCAACGGCCTCGCGCGTTCGGACTGGGGCCTCGGAGCGCGTCACTACCAGCGCCTCGACGACCGAACGACACTGAACCTGCAGCTCGAATTCCCGGCCCACAAGAGCGTATACGGCTCTGGAAGCATCAGCAGGCAGTTCGATGGCTATCACGCCACTTTGAACGCGCACAGCAGCCGCGCGCTGCGAGGCGACCCCTTCACGAGCGAAAGCTACTCGTTCGTCGTCGAAAAGGACCCGACCAAGCTCGGGAACCTTCCGATCCGGCTTTACTATGGACTCACCGCTTCCCAGTCCGAAACGCGATCGGAGTTCTATAGCCGGGAGCAGACCGCCGTAGGCATGCGCGCGCGATTCCAAATGCTGCCGCAGCCGATCGACGACTCCACGACGGTAAATGCTTCCCTGCTCGTGTCCAAGCTGTCGGGAACGAACACGCCGAGCGGGCTAGGTCTTCTCGGCGACGTTTCGCTCAGCAAGCGCTTCGGTCCCGGCGCTTCTGCGGTTCTCACGTACAATTACGCCGAGGACGGGTTTACGAGCAGCCTCATCGGACGCCACAATCTGAGCCTGCAGGGCCATTACGGCGTTGGCCGCGCGAATCTCTCGCTGTTCGGTAGCCAGAGCATCGACGTGGACCGCGTGAGCTACTTCGCGGACGCGTCCTACCGAGTTGGCGGGAACTGGAGGCTGTCCTACGGATACACCTACAATCGCTATCTTGGCGACGACTATCTCGACGACAGCTACATGGTCTCGTACCGACTGGGGGCACGCGAGTTCGGGTTGGTCTGGACTCGCAGCACGAAACGCATCGGGTTGCAGGTCCTTGGGGCGCCGATTCAGTAGCGCCTGTCTGCTGTTTTTGCTTGCCGGATTTGCCACAGGGCATCCGTTCGGCAGGTTCGGCTACGGCGCGTTTCCGCAGGTGCCGGGATTCGAGATCGACTTGGAGGGGTTTCGCGTCGCGCACCCCGCCGCGGACAAGCTCCGATTCAATTCCAAGGCGACCCTGTGGCGGCCCGCGCTCGTTTCGGACCTTGCCATCACTGGGCTTTTGACGGGCGGGCCGCGATGCCCCACCAAGCTGCGCGTGAACTTGCTCGCGCCCGGCTTCGAGCTTTACTTCCAGTCCGGAGTGCTGCTGAGGTTCTCCTCGCTCTCCGGCCCGTTCCTGAGCTGGAACGAAGGCAGCGTGGGCAGCAACGTTCCGACGCCGGAAGTTCCGTGGGTCATGGTCACCTTCCGAGACTCGCAGCCCCCCTTGCTCCTCTCGACAATCGGCCCGAACGCGGCCTTTCGAGTGGACGGCAAGGCGGGCGACTGGAGGCTGCGCACCATGGATGCGAGGGCCGGGTGGATTCGCGTCTCCGCTCCTCTAGGCGATCGGCCCTACCCTGCGAATTCGGCTGCCCAGCTTGGCGACCTTGTTCGACGGCTGAGGCCCGAGATTCCCTTTCTAACCGGCCCCGCGCCGAACTGGCTGGAAACCTCGATCGAGGAGGACCCGCAGGGCGTGGTCGCTACATGGCGGTTCGACCGGCCCGGAGCCATTCTCCCCGCTCCCATCGTGCTTGCGCCGCTCGCAGGCTATCCCTTGAAGCTTCAATCCCCGACGAGGAGGCTCTCGGGAGCGAACGAGCTGGGGCCGGTGACTGCCGCAACCGAGGCTCGATTCACAGTGCGGTTCCCGGTTCGCCGCATCCCGACCGGGCGAAGCCTGTCCTTGGGCGAGGCGAAGTGGGAGCCGCCCGCAACCGTATCCGCGATCGACATCCCGACCGTAGCGGAGCTCGCCTTTGCCAACCTAACCGCGCAGCGCGACCTCGTTGCGAAGACAGCCTCTCGCGGAGCGCTCGAGGAGTACCTGGCGTCCGCTAACTACGAGGTCGAACCGAACACGGGCCAACGGCTTCCCTATACCGCAAGCGGACGAGGCCTCGACCTGGCGGCGGCGCACGCCCTTTTGATGCAGGCCGAGACGACCGCGGAGAAGGCCACTTCCGAGCCGAACTCGCTACTTACTTCGGTTGCATGGCGGCGCGACTGGTACACATGGCGGGTCTGGGCACGCGACCAATCGGTTTCTCGCCGGGCGTCCGCGCTCGCGGCGCTCGCGGGGGCGCTGTGCGTGGAGAAGGAGAGGCGCCTGGACGCGGCAATGTTCCAGGCGGGCCTTGCGGCGGAGCGCGGCTACACGGAATGGCGCCGAAAAAACGGATTGTCTGTGATCGAGGCGAAGCTGCTGGAGCCCCTGGAGGCGTTGCGCGCGGCGTTCTTCGGTATGGAGTCGAAGGGCGCGCAGGCCGAAGCCTTCCTGCGCTCTCTGCAGAGCGAGATTCGAGTTTACGGAGACCTTGCTTATTCCGCCGAAGCCAGAACCGAGTCTTTGGCCCTTATCTTTGGTCTGCGGGAGGCCGGGCCACGAACGGTCGTGCTCGCCTCCGGATACCCGATCACGGTAAACGAGGGCGCAAACGTTACCGTTCAGAGCGTCCAAGACGCGCTCGGATTCACGGTGATCCGGCTGACCCCGAAGGAGCCCGGGCGGTGCGAGCTTCTGATCTCCCCGCCGACGTGGGCGGCTCCGCTTCCCAAGGCGGCCGAGGTGCCGCGCTACGTAGAATCGGAGGCCTAGCGGGTTTCCGGTTCGCTGACCAGGTCCGAGTTGTAGTGGAGGCCCACGTTCTTTCGTCTTGCGATCGCGCCTCGCACCACGTGTTGCGCCGCCGACAGCAGGTTCCAGGTTTCGAGCGGATGAGGGGAAAACGGCGCTCGAGGCCGGCTTTGGTAATCGGCTCGAAGCTGTCCGATCGATTCCTTCGCGGCGCGCAGCCCTTCGGTAGTGCGAACGATTCCGACGTTCTCGGTCATCGCATGCTGCAGCGAGCGCCGGATCAGGATCGAGTCGGTCTCGGCGACGCAATGCGGCGGATCGGCAGCGTCGATCGCCTTCGGCGGCGCGGGCTCGTCCGCGCTTCGGCTTGCGGCGGCGCGGGCAAGCACAAGCGCTTCGAGGAGGCTGTTGCTTGCCAAGCGGTTTGCGCCGTGAACGCCGGAATTCGCGACCTCACCCGCCGCGTACAGGCCGGGAACGCTGGAGCGGGCGCTGAGGTCCGTCGAAACCCCGCCGCAGGAGTAGTGCTGCGCAGGCACGATCGGCGCCCAGTCCTTGTCGAACTCGATCCCGATCGACGCGAGCCGTTCGTAGATCGTAGGGAACTCCTTTCGCACCTGCCCCGGCGGCAGGTGCGTCATGTCGAGGTACACGCACCAGGTCTGCAGGCGCTTCATCTCCGCGTCGATGGCCCGCGCGACGACGTCCCTCGGGGCGAGCTCCAGCCGTGAGTCGTAGTCGTACAGGAACCGCCTGCCAAGGTGGTTCCGCAGCGTGCCGCCCGCCCCGCGGCACGCCTCGGTCAGCAGGTAGCCTCGAAGCTGGGGGTGGTAAAGCGTCGTCGGGTGGAATTGCATGAACTCCATTCCGGAGACCTTCGCCCCGGCGGCGTCGGCGAGCGCGATTCCGTCGCCGGTCGCGACGCGCGAGTTGGTCGTGTGCTGGTACATGACGCCGCAGCCGCCGGTGGCGAGCAACGTGGCCCGCGCGACGAACGAGGTTGCCCCCAGCCCTTCGAGCATCGCCGTCGCGCCCACGCACCGCCCACCGGAAAGCAGCAGCCCGGTGACGAACGCGTGCTCTACGACGCGAATGTTCCGATTTGCGCGCACCGCCCGGATCACCGCGTTCTCGATTTCCCATCCGGTACGGTCCTCGAAGTGCACGATCCGCTTCCGGCTGTGCCCCCCTTCCAGGCCGAGCTCCAAGTCGCCTTTTGGGTTCACGTCGAAATGCGTGCCCAGCGATTGAAGCCATCGAATCGCGTCGGGGGCGTTCTTAACTAGAAAGCGCACGGCCGCCCGTTTGCAAAGTCCCGCCCCGGCGTTCAGCGTGTCCTGTTCGTGAAGCTGCCAGGAGTCCGCCTCGCCCACCGCGGCGGCGATGCCCCCTTGCGCAAAGCTTGTGTTCGCGTCGGTGACGTCGGATTTGGTGAGCACGCAGACCTTTCCGCTCTTGGAAGCTTCCAGCGCATATGCCAGGCCGGCCAGCCCGCTCCCGATCGCCAGGAAGTCGTAGCGTTCGACGCGCATCGATGCATAGGATACGCCCGAGCCGTGATCGAATGTCCAAGGTAAGATCAAACGCCTGCAGGGGCGGTTAGCTCAGCGGTAGAGCGTCCCAATCTCATCGGGAAAGTCGCTGGGCCCGAAGGAAAGTCAGATATGGGCGGTTAGCTCAGCGGTAGAGCGCTTCGTTCACACCGAAGAAGTCACTGGTTCAAATCCAGTACCGCCCACCACTCAAGCATTGTGTCGATTCCGGACACATGCGTGACGAATCCTGCTACCGCGCGGTCCCCGCGAGCCATGCATCGGCCTGCATCGGCGGAAGTTTCGCGATATGGTTGGCGGGCTTCCAATCCTTTAGCAGAGCCAGGTTGCAAGCTATACTTCTCACGCAACGCGAGGTTCGTCTTGATTCGCTCTGCGCTCTCCTGTGGAAAGCTGCTTTTGGGTCTCTGCGTGCTCCAAGGCTGCTGCGGGAACGGCACCGGCGCGCAGGAGGCAATTCCGCCGGGCTACTACCGGGGCACGGCAACCATCCCGTTTCCCGACGCGAACTCTGGACCAGACACGGTCCCACTTATCGCGGACGTGGCAGCCAACGGCGACGTGGAGGCGCACGGCCGCTCCGCCAATCGTCAGATCGACCTGTACCGGGTGGGTTCGGCCGCGACCATGATTCTGGACGGTTCGGTCGTCTTCAGCGGAAGCTTGGTGACGGTGGCGCGGGAGGGCGGATTCACGTTCGAGTTTCGAGACGGGGCGACCGTCTGGGCGCACGGTTCCGTGGACGGCGCCCAGCTCCCGCAGCTCGGATCCCAGGTGATCGTTCCGTACCAAGGGAACTATCGGGGAGACTTCGTCATCGTTTCCGAAGGCCGAGCGCGCGGTTACGGGATCGTCAGCGCGACCTTCGACGACATGGGGAACTGGGTGGCTAGCGCCAGCGGCGGAGGAGAGTGGTTCGGTTCGGGCTTACTCGCAGGCAGGTTCGAGCCGGACGGCACGGTTTCCAATGCCCTCATCTCCGTCCAAGGCCAGATCATCCCTCAATCGATCCCTCCTGGGTACTCCTTCGACGGCTCCACACTAATCGTTCGCTACGACAACATAAGGCTGGAATCAGGAAGTATCTGGCTGACCCTGACTCCCACGGGCGACTAGCCGGACGAAGGCGGCCGAGAGTTCTCCTGCAAGCGCGTTTCTAATCCTCTCCGTCGCCGGACTCGCAGTTTTTTGCGGCGTACGCGGCGACCTCTTCCGGCGAAAGCACGACCACGTTCGGTTCCGCCACCCGCACGAACTCCTCGAAGCCGACTTCGTCGATCTCGCCGTTCTGGACCATCTCCTCATACATGGCGCGCAGCACCTGCGACTGAGTGACCGGCGACGGAAACGCGTCCATCCAGAGGCCGGGAGAGGGCTCTCCGCTGCGGTAAGCGACCGCGGCGACGTGGGTCTGGCCGCCTTCCTCGAGCGAAGCATCGGAATCGGATTCCCGCCAGCTACCGTCGTGGACCATGAGCCCGGCATCCTTGAGCCGCTTGCGCGCTTCCTCGGGGGCCACGTCTGCGGCCGCCGCAACGATGATTCCCTTGCCCGGCTCTCCGGCGGTCGCCCATACCAGCCCGTTTCTATTCGTAACGTACGCTTCCTCGCCGCTCGTGCAGCGTCGAACCGCGTCCGCGAAACCCTCGAACGGAACCCTCAAGATCATCGCTTGGAACCCGTGGCCGCGTTCAGTTAAAATGGCCCCGGGTCCATTCTATCGCCTGGAGACGACGCATGTCCGAGACCATTCACACTTTGCTGCAGGAGCAGAGGGTATTTCAGCCTTCCGAGGCCTTTCGCTCGCGGGCGAACGTCGCCGACCCCGATGTGTACGAAAAGGCGGACGCCGACTTCGAGTCTTTCTGGGCGGATTGGGCGGAGAAGCTCGACTGGTTCCAGAAGTGGCATACGGTACTGGAGTGGAAGCTTCCCTACGCGAAGTGGTTCCTGGGGGGCAAGATCAACGCCTGTCACAACTGCGTAGACCGGCACGTCGTTGCGGGCAAGGGCTCCAAGACCGCGATCCTTTGGGAGGGGGAGCCCGGCGACGTGCGGCGGATCAGCTATGCGGAGCTGCAGGACGAAGTGTGCCGGATCGCGAACGCGCTCAAGTCCCTGGGCGTGCGCAAGGGCGACCGCGTCTGCATCTACATGCCGATGGTTCCAGAGTTGGCGATGACGATGCTCGCCTGCGCGAGAATCGGCGCCCCTCATTCGGTGGTCTTCGGGGGATTCAGCGCGGAGTCGCTTTACGACCGGATCAACGACGCCCAAGCGAAGGCCGTCGTCACCGCGGACGGCGGTTGGCGCCGAGGCAAGATCGTCGAGCTGAAGCGCATGGTGGACGATGCGATCGCGCTCGGATGCCCGAGCGTAGAGAAGGTGCTGGTGCTGGAGCGCGCCGGCAGACCGGGCAGCGAAACGAGCGGACTCGAAACGCCGGAGTACGGCCAGGGTGAATGGAATCCGAATCGCGACGTTCGATGGGCGGACGTCGTTCCCGGCCAAAGCGCGGACTGCCCCTGCGAGCCGATGGACTCCGAGGACATGCTGTACATCCTCTATACGTCCGGATCGACCGGAAAGCCGAAAGGCATCGTGCACACGACGGGCGGCTACCTCGTGGGCACCTATGCGACCGCACAGTGGGTTTTCGACCTCAAGGACGACGACGTGTATTGGTGCACCGCGGACTGCGGATGGGTAACCGGCCACAGCTACATCGTCTACGGCCCCATGGCGAACGGGGCCACGGCCGTGATGTACGAAGGCACGCCCGACACTCCGGACAAGGACCGGTTTTGGAGAATCGTCGAGCGACACAAGGTTACCAAGCTCTACACTGCGCCTACCGCGATTCGATCGTTCATGAAGTGGGGAGCCGAGTACCCGGGCCGCTGCGATTTGTCCACTCTCAAGCTGCTGGGGACCGTTGGCGAGCCGATCAACCCGGAGGCGTGGATGTGGTACCACGAACACATTGGGGGAAGCCGCTGCCCGGTCGTAGACACCTGGTGGCAGACGGAAACCGGGATGATCCTGATCACGCCGCTTCCGGGGATCGTGCCCACCAAGCCCGGGTCGGCCACGCGCCCGTTTCCCGGAATCCAAGCCGCGATCTACGGCGACGACGGCAGCGACCTATCCGCCCGGCAGTTCGAGAGGATTCGATCGGGCGAAGCGAAAGGCGACGTCGGCGGCTTCTTGGTGTTGACCCGGCCCTGGCCCGCGATGACGCGCGGGATTTACGGCGATCCACAGCGCTTCGTGGACACCTATTGGTCGCGGTTCGAGGGCGCCTATTTCACGGGCGACGGAGCGAAGCTGGACGAAGAGGGCTATTTCTGGCTGCTGGGGCGCGTGGACGACATCATGCTCGTCGCGGGGCACAACATCAGCACGATGGAGGTCGAATCCGCGCTCGTGGACCATCCCGCGGTCGCGGAAGCGGCGGTCATCGGAAAGACCCACGAGGTGAAGGGCCAAGCCATCGCCGCGTTCGTAATTGTCCGCGCCGGCCACGAAGGTTCCGACGGGCTGATCGAGGAGCTCAAAGGGCACGTCGCATCGAAGATCGGCCCGATCGCAAGGCCGGACGACATCATCATTTCGGCAGAGCTTCCAAAGACGAGGAGCGGAAAGATCATGCGCAGGCTGCTTCGGGATGTCGCCGAGGGCAGGGCGCTCGGGGACACAACCACGCTAGCCGACGCGGCGGTCGTGAACATGCTCAAGGACAAGTACGAGCACCTGGAGGGCTAGCGACGATCCGGCCGCGCTATACGACCGAGATCGCCGCCTTTCGCGAATCCTGCACGGCCGCCCAGGCGTGGTCGGTAACGTAGTCGATCAGCTTGTAGAGGTCCGCGCAAAGCACGCTCGGGTTGTCGAAGCCGTTGTCGCGGCTGTAGCGGTTCACGAGGTAGCCGCCGCCGCACACCTTGCGCAATTCGCACTCCTTGCACGTTTTGCACAGCCCGCGCTGGCCGGACATTGCGATCCGGAACAGGCGGCGCGAGTAGAGCGCGTCCAGGGGATCGCGCAGGATGTTCAATCCGAGTTGAGTCAGGCCGTCCTCGCAAGCGCGCAGCCCGTCCAGCGGTTCCAGGCTCCCGTCGGATTCAATGACGGCCAGGTTGATCGGATCGCCGCCGAGGCTGTCGATGTGGCGTTTGGCGCCCATGGCGATTTGAAGGATCTGAAAAAAGATCCGCACGTAAACGTCCGGATTGCCTTCCGCCCACCAGTCGTCGAAGATCGGAATCAGGTAGTCCGCGATCGGGGTGCTTCCCGGCTTGGCGAACCAGGGCGGCGTGTTGTGCCAGTTGTATTCGAGCGGGAGCAGAAAGTCCATCCGAGGAACGCCCAGCTCGCGGAAGTGCCGGTAGATCTCGAGGCCGTCCGCACCCGGCACGATCACGCAAAGGACCCCGCCGAATACGTCCTCGGCGTAGGGCGAGTCCATGAGCATTCGCAGACCCTTCACGACCAGCGCGTGCGAGCCGTGGCCCGCATGGTTCACTCGGTACTTGTCGTGCACGTGCGCCGGGCCGTCCATGCTGACCGCGACTTGGACGTCTAGGTCGTGAAAGAGCTGAATCCAGCTGGGCGAAATGAGGACCGCGTTCGTTTGTAGGGCGAACCCGAATTGGACCTCATCGCCCCCTTCTCGGCGAAACTCCTCGACGGCGAACGCGAGCCAGTCCTTTCCGGCGAGCATCGGCTCGCCGCCGTGAATCACGATCGGCATCGACTTGATGCCTTGGTCCTTCGCGTACTTTGCGACAGCTTTCGCCGATGCGCGCACGACCTCCTTGGGCATGACCTTCGGGCGTCCGAGATAGCTCTTGTCGCCCAGGTTGAACATGTAGCAGTACGAGCAATTCAGATTGCAGTACGCGGTCGCCTTGAGAATCACGGAGCCGATTGGCTGCATGCTGCGGCTACCCCCTTTTGAGCAGGTCGACGGGAGCTCCCCCGACCGCTATCGAGAGAGCTCCCTCCTCGTTTCGAGCTCACCACTTCAGAATGAAGCTAAGCTCGAAGGCGGCGTTCGGCCCGCCCAGCTGGTTGGCCAGGCCCAATGCCTGCGCCATGATCGCGTTTCGAGCAAGCAGCTGAGGGTTCGCCTTCAGCTGGTTGAGGCCCCTCAGCTTAAGCTGCGAGGACTCGATGGTAGTTCTCTGCGCGCCAGCGATCGCCGCCGCGCCCAATGTGCCCGCGGCTACGACCGAAGCCTTTTTGAGGAACTCGCGGCGCTCGATGATAGCCTCGCCGTGGCTCTCCTGTTTTTGTTTCGCTTCCTTTTTAGCCTTCTTCATAGAACCTCCCGGATCGCGCCGTCGGCCGGGTCCGCCGACCGGATCGCAAGGCGAGTATAGGGGGTCGCCGGGAGCGTGTCAAGAAGTTTTTTTGCCCAGATTCTTACTGGGTTCAAAGAGCGTCCAAAAAGGGCGCTTTGGCTTAACGCGGGCGACCCGTTTTAGGCTTCCGGGGAAGGAGGCGATTTGGGCGTCTTACGAGTCGTCTTCTTACGCGCGGCCCGCTTCCTGCGCGTGGGCTTTGTTGCAGCGTTTCGGGCTCTGGCCGCGGACGCTTTCGAAGATTGGGGCGGCTTTTGGGAGGGCCTTCGTGCGTCGGCCTTGGGCGGCGCGGGCTCTTCTTTCAGCTTCTCGCCCGCCTTAATGAGCGTGTCGCCGATCTGCTTTGCGAGCGGCTTGCAGCGCCGAATGAGAACGGGAATTGCTGCGGCCGCAGCAACCAAAAGGCCTACTCGAGTGAGCACGATCAGGCCGCGCAAGGGCGCATGAATCATCTTTGGACTCCTACCGATTCGTTCCAATCTGCCTTACGAAGCATCCTTGGCCGGAGTTTCGGTGCCGGATCCCTGCGAACGCGAGGACTCCGACGAAGGTCCCGGCTTTCCGCGTTCGCGTACCGCCAGCTCCCTGGACCACTTGAGGATGAGGATCGCCGCCGCCACGGTGATGCAAGAGTCCGCGACGTTGAACACCGGGAAGTTGATCGCGCGAAACGAAAACATGTCCGTGACCTTGCCGAGAACCAGCCGGTCGTAGAGGTTTCCGAGCGCGCCCCCGGTCAGGAGCGCCATCGAGACGTGCGTCCAGGCGGACTCCTCGGGATGCCGATGGCTGTACAGCCAAGCACCTAAGGCGATCGCCACGGCGATCGGCGTGAGAAACACCGCCACGCCCTGAAACATCCCGAACGCGATGCCCTCGTTGTATTGGAGCGTCAGCTCGAACACTCCGGGCCACGGGAAGCCGGGCGCTTCGTGCTCGACGAATGCCGAGCGCGCCCAAGCCTTCGTGGCCTGGTCGAGCGCAAACGAAACTGTGAACACGAGCCAGAAGAGAGCGCGCCTACTCATGCCGCAACTCCCATCTCCTGTAACACCTTTCTGCACCGAGCGCAAAGCGGGACACCGTCCACCGGTTCTACGTCCGGCCGCCGAATCCGGCTCCGCTCGCACTTTGCGTACGGGCTCGGCCTGAATTCAATGGAACGATTGCCTTTTCTCAGCTCGACCCAGCTCAGCTTGAGAAGATTGGGCAGCTCCGGGCCGAATCCGGAAAGCGTCTCTACGGCCGCTTCGTCCAGCGTAAGAACGGCGGCGACGTCCTGCGGGTCCTTGGCATTCGAGCTCGACTTCCAACCTTCGAACTCAACGAAGACCCAGTCTCGAACGGCGAGAAGCGAGGCATACCGCGTTTGCAGGTCGCTCGCCTCGATCTCAGCCAGCCGTTCCGAGCTCGGCGGATCGAACAGCTCCACGTGGACCGTCTCGGAAGCTTCCGCGCCGGGTAGCCGCGCCCAGACCTCCTCCGCAGTATGCGGGAGGATCGGAGCGAGCAGCCGAACGAGGCGGGTGAGAATCGCATGGCACGCGAACTGACCGGAGCGGCGTGACGGCCAAGACTTGCCGTCGCAGTACATGCGGTCCTTGATCGCGTCCAAGTAGAACGACGACAGCTCGTTCACACAGAAGTTGTGAATCGAGCCGATTACCGAGCCGAAGTCGTAGCGCTCATATGCCTGAACGCAGTCCGCAGCGAGCAGGTCGCTTTGCGCGATCGCCCATGCATCCAGCTCCAAAAGCTCGGGCGCCGGGCCGGGAGCGTAGTCGTAGAGGTTTCCGAGCAGGAACCGAAGCGTGTTCCTTACCCGCCGGTAGTTCTCGCCGAAGCGCTGCAACAGGTTTTCGCTGCACGGAACGTCGTCCTCCCAGCGCACGCTCGCGACCCAATACCGAAGAACGTCCGCGCCGAACTTTCCGCACATCGTCTCCGGGTCCAGGGCGTTCATGAGCCGCTTGGACATCTTGCGGCCGTCCTCGTCCACGACGAACCCGTGTGTAACGACCGCTTTATAGGGCGCCTCGCCGCGTGTAGCGGTCGCTATAACTAGGCTCGAATTGAACCATCCACGGTGCTGGTCCGAGCCCTCCAGGTAGAGGTCCGCCGGCCAAGGCTCCCGCCATTCGGGCTCGACGTTGCCCTCCAAAACGCAGAGGTTCGTGCATCCGCTGTCGAACCACACGTCGAGCACGTCGGTTTCCTTTCGGAACTCCGTCTCTCCCGTCGTCGGATGCTCGAAGCCCTTCGGCAGAATCTGGGCGGGGTCCTTGTCGAACCAGGCGTCTGAGCCTTCCCGCTCGACGAGCTTCGCGACGGACTCGATCACGTCCGGATGCAGCGCGGGCACGCCCGACTCCGCGCCGTAAACGACCGGAATGCCCACGCCCCACGGCCTTTGGCGCGAAATGCACCAGTCCGGGCGGTGCGCCACCATCGCTTGAATTCGCGCCTTCCCGGACTCGGGCAGCCAGGCGACGCGCTCGGTCTGCTCCATCATTTGCTCGCGAAGCCCGTTCGTGTCGATTCCGACGAACCACTGCTCCGTCGCTCGGAAGATAACGGGCCTGTCGTCTCGCTCGGCGTGGGGATACGAGTGAACGTAGTCATAGGCCTTCAAGAGGTGCCCGGCCTTCTCCAGCCGCTCGACTACGACCCTGTCGCAATCCTTGTAGGAGACCCCTTCGAACTCGCCCGCCTCCGCGGTAAGCACGCCCTTCTCGTCCACTGGACACAGGATGGGAAGGCCGTACTTCATGCCCGTCAAAAAGTCCTCGCGACCGTGGCCCGGCGCCGTGTGGACGAGCCCCGTGCCCTCGTCGACGCTCACGTAGTCCGCGAGTACGCCGACGGAGTCTCGCCCGTAAACCGGATGCTCGAAAACGCTTCCCTCGAACGATGCGCCGAGCACGGTGCGCTCGATCTGAGCATTAGCCCATTCGAGCTCAGAAGAGAGCTTCTCGACGAGCGCGCGCGCCACGACGTACCGGTCCCCACCGGCGCGAACGATCGCGTACTCGATCGTGGGGTGAAACGCGACGGCCAGGTTCGCGGGGATGGTCCAGGGCGTGGTCGTCCAAATCAGCGCGTGCAACCTGTCCAGCCCATCCGACCAGCCGGATTTGTCCTCCCGAAGCGGCAGACGGACGTAAATCGCGCGGCTGGTGTAGTCCTTGTAAACGATCTCGGTGTCGGCAAGCGCAGTGCGGGCGGACGGGCTCCAAAGGGTGGGCCGAAGCCCGCGATAGACGAAGCCCCCCTCCGCGAGCCGCTTGAATACCCTGAGGATCTCCGCCTCGTATCGGAAGTCCATCGTGGCGTAGGGCTTTTCCCACAGCCCGAAGATCCCTAACCGCCGGAACTGTTTGGTCTGAATGTCGACGTACTTGGCGGCGTGAAGACGGCAAGCCCGCCGAAGCGTGACCACGTCCGGGCTCTCGCCTCGCTCCTGGAAGCCCTTGAGCACAGTCTGCTCGATCGGCAGCCCGTGGTTGTCGTATCCAGGCACGTAGGGGGCGCGAAAGCCCATCATCGTGCGGGACTTGACCACGAAGTCCTTGAGGATCTTGTTCAGCGCGGTGCCGATGTGGATCGGGCTGTTCGTGTACGGAGGCCCGTCGTGCAGGACGAATACCGGAGCATCTTTACGCGCATCCTGGGTTCGCTTGTAGATCCCGAAACGATCCCACTTCGCTTCGATCTGAGGCTCCCGCTCCGGCAGGTCCGCCTTCATTGGGATCGTGAAGTCCGGGTCGGGCAGGTTCAGCGTCTCGCGCAGGCTCATCGGAAAGGGGGATTCTACCTGCGGGGAGTCTGGAAGCCGCGTTCTTAGGGCCTCTTGACGGGACGCGCGGAATCCAACGGACGGGGGCATGCGATCCGTCATAAGAGAGTCCCGTTTTCGCCGCAGATATCGTAGAATGGAATTGTGGTAGACGCCTCTCTACCAACACGGCAGGATCGCGCGCTTCGATACGTGTTCTTGGACCTGAACGCGTACTTCGCGTCGGTCGAACAACAGGAAAGGCCCGAGCTGCGAGACCGGCCGGTCGCCGTCGTGCCCGTGGAGGCGGACACGACCTTCGTGATCGCTGCGTCCTACGAGGCCAAGCGCTTCGGCGTGGCGACGGGAACCAGGGTGTCCGAGGCGAAGCGGCTGTGCCCCGAAATCGAGCTCGTGAAGGGGCGGCCCCCCCTTTATGTCCACTACCACGAAGCTGTCCTGCTAGCGGTGGACGACGTGCTGCCGGTGGATAAGGTCCACAGCATCGACGAGATGTCGTTTCGGCTTCTCGGAGAGGAGCGCTCTCCCGCCCGCGCTCGCGAGATCGCGATCCGGCTCAAGTCGGTGATCCGGGAGAAGGTCGGGAAACACCTCCGGTGCTCGATCGGGGTCGCCCCGAACCGGTTTCTCGCCAAGGTCGGAACGGAGATGCAGAAGCCGGACGGGCTGGTGATCCTGCAGGAGCGGGACCTTCCGCACGCGCTCTTCGGACTGAAGCTGACGGACTTTCCCGGGATCAACCGCCGGATGAAGGCGCGCCTGAACGCGGCGGGGATCTTTTCCTCGCAGGACCTCTGTTCCGCGGGGCCGGACAAGATGCGCGCTGCGTTCGGCTCGATCGTCGGCAAGCGCTGGTACCACCTGCTTCGTGGCGAGCACGCCGAGCTCGAGGAGACCGCGCGCAAGACCCTGAGCCACTCGCACGTGATGGCGCCGGAGCTTCGCACGGAAGCGGGCGCGCGCCAAGTCCTTATTCGACTGCTTCAGAAAGCCGCCGCAAGGCTGCGAGCCAACGGATTGGCCGCTTCGGCGATGGAGGTCTCCGCGAGCGGGCGTCGAAGCTGGCGAGCCGCCACGCGATTCGACGCGGCGAACGATACGCCCACGCTCACAGAGAGGCTGCTGGGGCTTTGGAGCGAAAGTACCGTGCCCGATCCCGTGAAGGTCGGCGTAGTGTTCTACGACCTGGTGCCCGCGGAGAACCTCACTCCCAGCTTGTTCGGGCGCGGCCCGCAGCTCACCGACCTGAGCAGGGCCATCGACGACGTGAACAAGCGCTTCGGCAAGAACACGGTGTTCCTGGCGGCAATGGAGGATGCCCGCGAAGCAGCGCCGGAGCGGATCGCGTTCGACAAGACCTGGCTGTTCCAGGAGGGGAAGGGGGATAACGAGTGGGAATCCCGCGCGGAGCCCGACACCGCCTGAGACTCTACTTCGCCGCAATCCGGCGGCGCCACTCCCGATGCAGCCTCGCCATCGCCTGCTCCCCGCGTTCCAGGATCAGGTGCTCGATAAAGTACTCCCACATTCGGTTCTGGTTCACGCCCGCGTGCCCTTGATCCGGGCCCGCCATCATGTCGAAGCTCTTGCCGGCGCGCTGGAGCGCTTGAGCGAGCATGTAGGAGTTCGCGGGATGCACGTTGTCGTCCGCGGTCCCATAGAACAGCAGCAGGTAGCCCTTGAGTTGGGAGGCGTACGTAATTGCCGAGCCCTCGTCGTAGCCTTTCTTATTCTCTCCTTCGTCCGGAAGCCCCATGTAACGCTCGGTATAGATGGAGTCATAGTGCCGCCAGTCGGTCACGCTGGAGCTAGCCACCGCGACGTGGAACACTTCCGGATACCGCAGGATCGCCATTGTGGAGGAGTAACCGCCGTAGGACGTCCCGTATATGCCGACTCTGCTCCCGTCCACGTACGGCCGCTGCGCGAGGTGTTTCACTCCGGCCGCCTGGTCGTCGATCTCTACGACGCCGAGCTTGCCGTAAAGGGCGTCCTTGAACGCCTTTCCGCGCCCGTTCGTGCCGCGCCCGTCGAAACGAGCGAACAGAAACCCGAACTCGGTGATCGCTTGGGGCGTTTCGAAGTCTTCGCCTCCGCCCGCGGACTCCGGCCCCGCGTACACTCCGACGAGAAGCGGGTACTTCTTGCTCGGGTCGAAGTTTGAGGGCTTGTGCAGCGTGCCGTACACCTCGGTGACGCCGTCCGCCGCTTTGTATCGGAACAGCTCTCCCTTCTGCAGGCCGAGCTGTTCGAATCTCGATAGATCGCTCTCCGCGAGGATCGCCAGGACCTTGCCCTTGTCGTCGCAGAGCCTGCTGACAGGTGGCGAATCGGTCGTCTCGATCACGTCCACGAAGTGCTTTCCGTCCGGCGACACGTCCACGGTGTGGTGGTACTTTAGATCGGTGAGCCGAACGCCGCCCGATCCGTCGAGCCCGATGCGATGAAGCTGAAAACGGTATGGGTTGTCACCGTCGCGCGCCAGATACCACAGCAGGCCGGACTTCTCGTCCACACGGAGGATCCGCACGACCTCGAAGGCGTGCCGTGTAACGGGCGCTAAAGGCTTGCCGCTCAAGTCGCCGAGCCAAATGTTCCGGAAGCCGGTCCGCTCGCTGATCCAGAGGAACCGCCTCGGCTTGCCCTTTTGCTCTTCCAGGTACTGGATCGGTGGGGCGTTCTCGGTCCAGCTCGGCTGCCACTCCTCGCGGACGATCACGCGACACTTGCCAGTCGCCGGATCCGCAGCGCAGAGCTCCATGATCTTCTGCTTGCGGTTGGTTCGGTGGAACAGCAGCTCCTTTCCGTCGGGCGACCAGCGGACTTGGTACACGTAGTGGCCCAGCTCTTTGCCGTCGGGCCCGAACTTGGTCTCTATGGGGACGGTCTTCTTCGAGCCCAGGTGGTACACGAGCAGCGTCACGTCCGGGTTGGGCATGCCCGCCTTGACGTACGGCTCCGTGTAGAGCGCGTTCTGAAACTTGGTGACCCCGGTGGCCAGGTAGTAATCCGGCACCTTGGACTCGTCGAATCGGTAGAACCCGAGCATCGAGCTGTCCGGCGACCACCACATCGCGTTGCGCACGCCCAGCTCTTCGCCGTAGACCCAGCTCGCGTTGCCGAGCTTGATGCGGCCCTTCTCGTTGCCCTCCGCGGTGACCTGGATCTCGAGACCCCCGTCCTTCGGCTTCAGCCAGACGTTGCGGTCCCTGAACGATGCGGTCCATGCGCCGTCCGGCGAATCCTCGGACAGGTACTGGCGGCCGCGGGCAGGGCGCTGCTGCGCCTTCGGCTTGGGCTCAGGGTCGGCCCCTCCCTCGATGAGCGTCGCGCGGCGGGCGGCGATGTCATAGCGGTACTTCTTCCCGTCCAGGCTGTACGTGAAGAACTTGCCGTCCTCCTCCCATTGCGGGCGAACGACGCCGCGCTTCACGGAGCCCGCGATCTCGCGGCGCATCTTCTCGTATCGGTCGTAACCTGGCATGGTCGGAAGCCGGCTCTGGCCGGAGGCAGAGCAAAGCATGGCCGCGGCGGCCGTCCACGATGCTATCCGAAGGGGAGTGAGCTGGTTCGTCATTCTGTCCTTAGTCCATACGCGGCTGGCCCCCCGTCGGGTCACCGCTTTGATTTGTTGCGCGCCGCCGGGCGTATCGCTGCCCGAAGGAAGCGAAGAGCGGCGCGAGGGCGAGGGCGGGCAAGAGCGTCGCGACGGGCAGCTTCTTGATGTCCAGAAGCCCGAGGCCGATGGCGATGAGCATGGCTCCGCCGGCGGCGGTCGCCTCGTCCACCAGGCTCTTGTCCTCGGCGAACCTCCGCAAAGGAGACGCCGCAGCGGTCAGCGTGCCCTGAAACACGAACACCACGCCCGCAGTCACCAGCACCCCCGGTCCGAGAGCCGCAGCGAAGAAAATCGAGCCGAAGCCGTCCATCGTAGATTTGATCGCGAGGAGGTCGATCTTGTCCTCCAGCGCGTCCTGGAGGCAGCCGAGGAGGGTCATCGGCCCGACGCAGTACAGGATGCTCGTCGTGATCACGGCCTCTTGGAACGTGCCCGCGCCCTCGCCCGCGAATGCGGATTCCGCCCAGCGCGCGAAGGCCTCCAAGCCGTCCTGGATTCGCAGGAGCAGCCCGAGCACGCCGCCGATTACGAGCGCCGCCGCCACGACCGGCACGCTTCGAGACTGAAGGAACAGCTTCACCCCGATGCCGACCGTCACCAGGCCGAGCGCAGCCGTCGCGACGACCTTGTAGTCTGTGTGGATGTGGCGGCCCGCCGCCCAGCCGATCAGCGCCCCGGCGGCGACCGTGGCGGTGTTCAGCAGCGTCCCGCGGCCGACGACGTAGCGCGCCATGCGCCGGATTATGCCTTACCCGTGCTTCGCGGCGAACTCGCGCATGACCGCCGCGACGGCCTCCGCGCCTTCCACGGGAAACGCGTTGTACATGCTGACCCGAATGCCGCCAACCGAGCGATGTCCCTTCAGGTCGACCAGGTTCCTCGACTTCGCCTCGCTCGCGAAGGAGTCGGCAAGCTCGTCGCTCCGAAGTCGGAACGTAACGTTCATCAACGAGCGCGCCTCCTTTTGAGCGTGCGGCGTGTAGAAGTCGGCGCAGTCGTCGAGAGCGCCGTACACCAGACCGGCCTTTCGCTCGTTGATCGCCTGCATCGCGGCCAGCCCGCCAATCTTCAGCAGCCACTTGTAGACGAGCCCGCAGACGTAGATCGCGAAGCACGGGGGAGTGTTGAATAGGGAGCCGTTCTCCGCTTGCAGGCGGTAATCGAGCATCGGATGGAACTTCTCCGGCGTGCGCTCCAGCATGTCCTCCCGGATGATCACCACCGTGACGCCCGCCGGCCCCATGTTCTTCTGCGCGCCCGCGTAGATGAGGGCGTACTTGGAGACGTCCACCGGGCGGGACAGGATGTCGGAGGACATGTCGCAGACTGCGGGCGCGGGGAGCTTGGGATCGGTTAGAAACTGCACCCCGTGGATGGTCTCGTTCGACGTGAAGTGGATGTACGCCGCGCCGGGCGAGTAGTCGAGCCTCTCCAGGTCGGGCAGGCGATCGTAGTTCGTGGATTTGCCGTCCCAGGCGCAGCAGGCGCCGCCCACCAGCGAGCCCATGTCGAACGACTTCTTGCTCCAGGAGCCGGTGACGACGTAGTCCGCCGTGCCGCCCGCGAGCAGGTTCATGGGGATCATGGTGTTCTGGAGCGTGGCGCCTCCCTGCAGGTAAAGCACCTTGTATCCGTCCGGGATCGAGAGGAGCGCTCGAAGGTCTCGCTCGGCTTCCTGGACGATGCTCTCGAAGTGCTTTCCGCGGTGGCTCATCTCGAGCACGCTCATTCCCGCGCCCCTCCAATTGAGCATCTCGTCGCGGACCTGCTCGAGGACCTCGACGGGCAGTGCGCTGGGCCCGGCGGAGAAATTGAACACGCGGTCGTAGGGCTGGGGCATGCCCGGGTTTTACCCGCCGGCTAGAAGCTGGGACTCGCGAACGGCGGCATTCCTGGGCGACGTCCAAAGAGCGCGAAAATGGGTGGCTGTCGCGCCTGCCCCGACCCGTCGGGGGCGCGCCGGGACTGCATTCCCCTTGCGGGCGTAAAGCCCACCGTTAACTCCGGCGGGGCTGTGCTCGCGCGAGTTCGGCTTGCGCGTCCTTGGCAGTCGCCAAATCGTTCACACCGGCTCGAACCAGGCCCTCCGCCTCCACAGAGCCGTTCCAATAAGGGAAAGCCCGACCCCGATGCGCGGGTGCCGGGCTTTCCTGACTGCTCGCGCGCTGTTCTCCTCGACGCCCCTATGGCGGAAGGATGTACCAGCGCGCGACGTTCACGAAGACCTTCCATCCGGGAGATACTTCGTCGATGAACGGATAGTAGACCTGCGCCTTGACCAGCCGACTTCCGTCGTTCTTGACGAAGCGCCCCGGATCGTTTGCATCCCAGACGAACAGCACTTGTTCGGCCGTCGAGGCGTTGCGCGAATCGAGCGTAACCCATGCTCCGCTGTCCCAATCCCACAGCCGCACCACTTGCCCAAGCCCCACATCGGTGATATAGGCCTGGTATTCGAAGCACAGCTCGCTCGGGTTGTTGTACGGCGACGCGATCGTGAACTCCATGATCACGCGAGGACCGCCCGTACCGTCGTCGTACTCCCGGACCTCCAAATAGTTGGAGTCTGGATTGTGAAGCGACGCGAGGTTGCCCGACAACAGTGTGCCGGTCGTGATTGTGAAGCCGTCGCTTTGCGATGAGCTGACCTGCGTGTACAGTACGGTCGCAAAGTCGTTCAGCGTGCTAGATCCGCCTTCCGACAGGCCGGTCACGTGAACCACTCCAGCACAACTCACCGCAACCGCACGGCCGATGTCGACTGCATACGCCGTGCTGTAAAACATCGGAGGGTTCCACCTCTGGGACCCCGACTTGTCGTAACGCACGGTGATGTAGTCGTTCCCGCTGTTCCCGACGACGTAAACGTTCCCGGCGCCCGCAACGAACAGGGCGCGCCCTTGGTCGTCCGCAGACGTCTCGTAGCGCTTCGCGCCGTTGTGGAATCCCGTTCCGGACCATTGGGGCGACCCCGTGGCCCCGTCGTACTTTAGGGTGGCGATGTCGTACCCGGTTCCCGAGCCGGTCGACTTCCCTGTGACGTATACGAACGTGTTGTAGCCGCCAAAGGGGCTCTCTTCGCGGATTGTGCGAATCGCGACAGCCCGGTCGTCCTCTCCGCCGGGAGGACCGTCGTAGCCCCGCCAGGTCGGATTCGGACTCCAAAGGTATTGGCCAACCCCGCCTATGCCGTCGCGCTTGTATGCGACGGTAGCGTAGTTGTGGTACGCCACTCCGCCCGAGAAGCTGACGGCTGATTCTCCGGTGACGAATGCGTTCCCGTCTATGTCGAGCGCGATATCCCGCGCCCGCGAGCCCTTGCTCGTCTGATAAGGGTCCAGGAACGCCTTCCAAAGAAGCGATCCATTGCCTTGATAGCGCAGCGTTGCATATTGGACCCCCTCGATCGGTGGGTCGCCGGTTGAGTACCCGGTCACGAACACCGAGCCGTCGGTATGCACCGCGATGCCGGTGGCCTCGTCGGTTCCGCCCGCCGCGTCGAACACCTGCGGCCAGCCGGACCGCATGGCGCCGCTCGAGTCCAGCCCGATCGTGAGGAACTCGGTGTCGTCGGAGCCGCCGTTCCACGTGTACCCGGTGACGTAAATGTGGCCGTTTGAATCCACCGCCATGTCCGCGGCGATGTCGTTGGCGCGGAGGTTGTAGCGCACGGGAGACCAAACCAGCTGGTTTGTGGACGTCAATCTGATGACAACGTAGTCGTAACCGGTCCCGTCGCCTTGCGAGTACCCGGCAACGATGACATCCCCGTCGTTCGTGACATGGATCGCCACGGCGACGTCCTCGCTTGTCTGACCAGGAGCTGGCCCGTCATAGCGCCGGGGCCAGTTCGCCCGTTCATTTCCTGATGAGTCGTAGCTGTGAATCAGGATGTCGAATCCATTGGCGGAACTCCACGATGTCCCAGCGACGTACGTATTGCCGCGCCGATCAGTAGCTACAGCGTACGCCTCGTCAACTCCGTTTGTCGGAGAGTTGTTGTAGCGCGTGGCCCAAGCTTGCGTCTGGCCGAAGCAGTTTTGGACCAAAATGGCAAAAGCACTGCATAGTGCCAATGTTGTCAAGTGATTGGAGTTCATTTCCTCCACCCCCTTGAGTGTCGTTGCCGTTCGGCTGCTTACCAACGGCGAAGCAGGTTGTTACGTTCTACGTCGTCGCGCCAGCAGCATAGCGCCGGCGCAGAGCAAGAGCAGGGACGATGGTTCTGAGACTAAAGTCAATTGAAACCCATTTACTTGGCCGTTTGGCGGTTCTGGGCCGGTAAGTCTGATGAGTAGGTCCTGACCCAAGCCCACGAATACTGTGTGTAAGCTATGTGTGACGAATTGTCGGGCACTATTGCCTGGCATCGGCCCCCAAACTGTTTGCGGGTTAGGTAAATTGGCACCCGGAATGAAGACATCAACGGGGAGCATCCTGCCACCGGCATGGACGGCGTAGACATAGGTCCTGTAAACGCCAGGCAGTAGGCCCGAAAACCGGTACTGCAAGGGGCTAACGACATTGGCATAGTCGTCGAGCAATAGCTTCCAATCTCCGGAGTTAGGACCTCCCCCTGAGCCGCCCGAAAGGCCCGAATACGTCGCCGTCATGAAAACTGGTGTCGGTTGGCCGTCGAGCCCCCGCAAGTAAGTCGGTCCCATGTCGAGGGCGTCGACCCTGTTCCAATACCCAGGCTGGCCTGCCGCAGCTCCAAACGCTGAAGAAGGCGCGCCGTTGCCTACGTTGGGCGATCCAAATCCGATGTCGAGGTCGATGCTGAACGACTGGGCCCTGGCGCCCGCGCCCGAGATCGCGAAAACCAGAACGCACCATAACCGGCCCAAGACGCAAATGCTCATCGCGGCACTACTATCATACGACGAAACGCCCGCGCCTCGACCTGCTTTCGCATCAAGGGATAGGCGATCATGAAGACAAGAGCCAGAGCAACACTCGGCTCCGGTACCAGGACGATCTGCATTCCGTTGACGTATGCTTGCGGAAATGGCCCCGTGACCCTGAACGCGAGCATGCCTTCCGTGACCGAGACATCGTGAATCGAATGCGTGACGCCGAACAGGAACTGGTCGACCGGCATGAACCCCGTCACGCGCTGAGGGTTGGGGCTCGTCGTGTTCCAAGCGAACACGTCCGCCGTTCCGAGCTGTCTGTTAGGTCTAGAAGCGTAAACGACAAGGCGATAGTCGCCCGATTGGAGCCCTTCGAAGAAGTACGTGACGCCTTCGAGGGGGACGTCCACGGCATCGTTGAGCAAGGCTGCGTATCCGCCGGAGTTCCCGTTGTTCCAACCTCCACCCAAACCGCCCTGCAGCGTATTGCGCAAGGTGACCCCGGTCGGCCG